>Ga0316202_10000042_pt1 | contig 233497 bp, 213 predicted proteins | sample 3monrhotite_MG_FD_204934 | JGI IMG/M metagenome (GOLD analysis project Ga0316202, IMG submission 204934) | Microbial mat bacterial communities from mineral coupon in-situ incubated in ocean water Damariscotta River, Maine, United States -... | ecosystem: Environmental > Aquatic > Marine >...
ACCGGCTTCATGTTCCTTCAGTATCCCGATTATCTGTTCGTCCGTAAATCTGCGCTTCATTAGTACCTCCGTTGAAAATAACGAAAACACTAACCTCCGTGTGGATCAAGTTTTGGGGAGAGGGGCATTGCCTCAAGAGTTTCCTTGCTGTCCCTCTCCGGATGCAAAAGCTCGCCGATTTGGAGATGCTTCGCACTATTTTTTTTCAAGAGCTATAGTCTGCTCATACTCTGAAATCGCCGCCAAGTTGAGATGCTCCCAGCCGCCTGATTCTATCAAATGACCCGCAAGGTCATCTTCATGCAATCGTTGCTGGATAACAGCAATTACACCTTCGGACTTATGATCCAGTCTCGAGAGCAACGAACCGGTGAACCATTTGCGAACATTCGATCTATGGGTTTCAGATTCCGCCTCTTCCGCCTTATGGGGGTCATCAACGATAATGAACTGGGCCCCACGCCCGGTCAGCGTTCCTCCGACTGATGTCGCCAGTCTAACGCCATTATTGCTGGTCACAAACTCCGACATACTGTCCTTTTTGGCACTAACTTTCGTCGCGGGAAAAATGCCCTGATACCAATCCGTATCCATAACGGCCCGGGTTTGCGTAGAGAGATGATCCGCTAGACTTTGAGAATAGCTGGCACAGATAATTCGTGCCGTCGGGTTCTTGCCCAAAATGTATGCCGGAAAACTTACCGATGCGATATGTGATTTTAGGCTTCTCGGCGGCAGCGTAATCAACAGGCGTTTGCATTCTCCACTCAAACAGCGTTCGAACTGATATGTTATGGCATCAAGATGCCAATTGTCCTGAAACTGCTGTGTCGAGTTTAAGCTAGTGAACGCCTTTGTCATGAAAGAATGAAACGACGTGCGCAAAAGAGCGTCTAATACACCAGGTTCAAATTTTTTCATCTTCATATCCTATTCATCTTGGGAGTTGTCGGTTGAATGTTTCTTTAAAAAAGACTTCAGAATTTCCTCGTCTTCCTGACTCATTTTGGGTTCTTCTATCTCGTCAGGTTCTTCGAACAAATTCTGATCGATCAGTTTCAAAAGCGTATTCATGGCACGTACGTCACCTTTCAGAGCCTTGGTAGAAAGTGTTTTTACCAAGGCCATTTGTTTGGTGATTTTCTGTGATTTCCCACCTTCATTGACCAAAATCTTTGAACCCATCTCGCCTTTTAGGTCAGTCGCGAGATTTCTGGTTCCCTTGGGTCTTCCCCTTGGGTTGCCGGATTTTCCACGCTTGAACCGGGAGGATTGCGGCGGCTTTCCGAAACCAACCTGATATTCCTTTTTTGACATGATTTATTGCTCCTCAATTTTGCTCAGACGATCCTCTTGAAACTCATCGAACGAGAGACCAGATTGGAAATGAATTACCGGTTCATCCGTAATGTTCTGGAAGCGCCTGATCGCTACTTCTACATATCGGGGCTCTAGTTCGACCCCGTAGTAGATGCGACCGCATTCATGGGCTGCAATTAGGGTCGTTCCTGAACCAATAAATCCGTCCAGAACAATTTCCCCACGTCTGGTGACATCCATGATGGCGTCAGAAATCATGGCTACCGGCTTCACGGTCGGATGCATTACCAAGGCTTCCTCTCTTTCAACGCCAAAGCTGTTCATCCCGGCATAGCACCAGACATTGGTGCGATTCCGACCATGTTTCCCCAACTGGATGTTGTTTGTGTGGGAGGTCTTGCCTTTTTTGAAAACAAAGACCAGTTCGTGTTGAGATCGGTAAAAACTTCCCATCCCACCATTGGTCTTGACCCAAACACACATATTTAAAAAGGCGTCGTAGACCGAGAGACCAGACGTGAGAATTTCCTGGATATGGCGCCAGTCCATGAAGAAAAAGTGGACGGACCCATCCTTACTATGCTCATAGTGGTTCGACATCGAATCAGTCAAAAACTCTATGAACTGGGTTTCAGTGAGTTCTCCACTCGCAACTGAAAACTCCGGATGTGTTGTGGTCGACGCCAGGACGTGACCCTTAATTGAAACATTATAAGGGGCGTCCGTGCAGACGGCGGCAGCCAGATCGTTACCCATCAAAGCGGCCATATCGTCGCTATCGCGGCAGTCACCGCAAATCAAACGATGACGACCCAGTTCAAAAATATCGCCACGTTGTACAATAGAACTGTTGGGCACCGGCGGGAGGTCTTCGGTTGAAGATGTTGAAAATTCGCCGTCCCCTTCCAGTATCAAATCGATCTCGCCGGTAGAGAATCCCGTAATTTCCAACTCGAAATCGAGGTCGATGCCGGACAGATACTCAAGTTCAATTCGAAGCGCGCCCTCGTCCCACGAGGAGTTGTCCGTGAGTTTATTGTCCGCGATCATGTAGGTTCGTAATTGGGCCTCGGATAGATTACGAATTTCAACTGTAGGCACTTCATTGTGGTTAAGCAGTTTGGCGGCAAGAACACGGCCATGACCTGCTATAATCCTTTGGTTTTCATCAATCACGACGGGATTAATAAAACCAAAGGTTTCGATGCTATCCGCCACTTGGCGTATTTGTTCTTTGTATGTGCCCGCGCATTATTGACGTAAGGGGTGAGTGCGCAAACAGGCACAAAGCTAAAGTTCAAGTTATTCATTTGAAGTTTCCAATACATATGAACTTCAGTCGGGAAGCCGACTGAAAGCGGTTGAGATTAACGCCAAGCGGAAACGGATTTCCGCCTGACACAGTTACAAGGTTTGCTGTCTGCATGGGGCGGCTCAACATCCGGGCAGCGTGCGCGGCCTTCACGATCAGTGAGAGCTGCTATCGCTATCGGGCAAAGCTGAGCGATGAGATGCCGGGATCGCTGACTGGTTGGTGCTGTTGACCGACCGGCATCGTAACTGGGGCTTTAAGCTTTGTTTTCTGTACTTGCGAAACGTCAAGGGTTTTGGCTGGAACCATAAGCGTGTCTATCGGATCTACTGTGAACTGGCGCTCAATCTGCGGATCAAGCCGAAAAAACGTCTGTATCGGGAGAAGCCGGAACCGCTTTCAGTGCCGACGGCTATCAATGAGATGTGGTCCATGGACTTCATGCATGACCAGCTTGCTGACGGTCGCAGCTTCCGGACCTTTAATGTCATTGATGACTTCAATCGGGAAGGTCTGGGGATTGAGGTTGATTTTTCTCTGCCTGCAGCCCGTGTCATCCGGGCGCTGGATCAAATTATTGAGTGGCGCGGACTGCCCTTTGCCATCCGCTGCGATAACGGCCCGGAATATGTCAGTGAATTGCTGGCAACCTGGGCAGGCAAACGCGGAATTGGGCTGCAGTTTATCCAACCCGGCAAGCCACAGCAGAATGCATATGTGGAACGCTATAACCGAACCGTCAGGTATGACTGGCTGAACCAATATATCTTTGGGGAAATTGAGGAGGTGCAGGAAGCAGCCACGGCGTGGCTCTGGACATACAACAACGAGCGGCCCAACATGGCCATCGGTGGCATAACACCAAAACAAAAAATCGCCATGGGTATACCCATGGCAGCTTAAAGCATTCTACTTTCTGAGACCCCCAATTATGGGCGTATTACCGCGTCAATTCTTGCAGAGCTTATCAGTGAACAAGGCGCGCCCGTAACACTGGTGACCCCTTCTGACATTATGTCGGAGTGGGGTGAGTTCACATATGACCGCTGGCGGGCAAAAACCAGACTATTAAACGCGGGAGTCGAAATCGTTACGGCTCACAATCTGTTGTCCTGCGACGGCAGCATCGCCAAGCTGGTTTGCACATATACCGGACGGGAAACGGAAGTCGATTGCGAGGCTGTCGTTCTGGTTACGGCGCGCACGCCCGATGATCAACTTTACCAGAACCTTGTGGAAAGCATGGAAAGCAGTGTTGAAAATGCACCTAAATCCATCAAGCGGATTGGCGATTGTGAAGCGCCTGCGATCATCGCGGCGGCGGTTTATTCCGGTCACAAATATGCCCGCGAACTGGATGTGACGATTGATCGAGATAACCCGCTGAAACACGACCGGGTGTTTTTTGAGGAGTAACCTGCTTACACGATGACCCCGGCGCGCAGCCCTTCAAGGACCGCCTCTTCCGCCGTGCGCGGCGCCAGACAATCGCCAATCACATGCACGTCACCCGGCCATCCGGCGAGTTCCGTTTCCAGGTCGGTAACCGGATGATGTCCGAGGGCGCAAACGAGGGTGTCCACCCCTTCACACAGGACTGCTTCGCCGCTGGTTGTGTTCTGCAAATAGACCGTGTCGCTATCGACTCCGTAAAGTCTGACATAGGGAATGATTTCGACGCCAAGGTGGTGAAGGTCGCCAAGCCAATTATCGCGGACATATTGCGGGATCATATGCCCGGCGGTGATGCCGTTGACCGCAAGGCGAACCCGACAGCCGTCGCGGGCCAGTTTTTCGGCCAGGCCCAGCCCGATCCAATCACCACGCCAGTCGGCGATGACGACATTTGCGCCAACATTGGCATCTCCTTCAAGCACCTGCCACGCGTCAACAACATGGGCTTCGCCTTCACCTTCAATTGCCGGGCGGTAGGGAATTGCGCCGGTCGCAATGATGACGGCATCAGGGTTGTTAGCGCCAACCATTGGGCGGTCGACTTTTGTCCGGGTGATAACATTGACCCCGGCGCGTTCCATTTCGCGTTTCAGATTGGTGATGATGCCACCGAACTCAGTCCTGCCCGGTAAAAGCTGAGCTAGATTGACCTGCCCGCCTAGACTGGATGACGCCTCATACAAGGTAACATCGTGCCCTCTTTCGGCGGCGATGGCGGCCGCCTTCATTCCACCCGGCCCGCCCCCGGCAACGAAAATCCGGCGCGGTTCAGGCGCGCGTGTTAGCGTGCCGAATTCGAGCTCACGCCCCGTTTCCGGGTGCTGAATACAGGATATGGGATAACCTTTCAGCATGTGGCCGATGCAGGCCTGATTGCAGGCAATGCAGGCGCGGATGTCATTGAAACACGTTGCTTCGGCTTTCCGGGGCATTTCCGGGTCGCAGATCATGGCCCGCGTCATGCCACACATATCGGCCTGTCCGCCACTTAACACCTGTTCCGCCGATTGCGGTTGATTGATCCGTCCGGCGACAAATACCGGTATCGATACCTTCTCCTTGATCGCTGCAGCGAAGGGAACGACATAGGCATTGTCGAACGCCATTGAAGGAACGATATGGGTTGAGCCGGCAAGTCCGGCGGACGTTCCGGCGGTAACGTTGATATAATCAATTACCCCGTCACCGGCGAGGGCGACGGCGATGTCCAGCACTTCTCCGGGTGTCAGTCCATCATGGTCCAACTCGTCGCCAGAGATTCTTATTCCGACGACTGCTCCTTCGCCCGCACCTTCGCGGACGGCGCTCAGAACCTCGCGGACGAACGTTAAGCGCCCCTTAAGGCCTCCACCGTAGCGGTCATTGCGCCTGTTGACCCGGGGATTGAGGAACTGGGCGAGCAGATATCCTTGCGAGGCGACAACTTCAATGCCATCAAGTCCTGCATGATGCAATCTTCGTGCAGAGTCACGAAATCCGCCGACGATTTCGTCGATCAATGTGGCGGGCAGTTTGCGCGGCATGACGTGAAAACGTTCATTGGGTGTCGCGGATGGAGCGTGGGCGACGGCAAATGTGCCGTCCGCTGCCTCACTCATTTCACGGCCTGGATGACTAAGTTGACCAAACACTTTGCAGCCATGGGCGTGACAGGCACCGGCGATGCGCCGGTATCCCTCAATGCAATCGTCTCTGTAGGCGAGGATCGATGGTCTTGAACTGACGCCCGACGGATGAGCCCTTGCAGCTTCGGTGATGATGAGCGCTGCACCGCCGGCGGCCCGGGCTTCATGATAAGCGGCCAACCGTTCGCTTGGATTCCCGTCCTCCAGAAAGACCGTCATGTGCCCGGTTGAAAGTATGCGGTTTTTGAACCGATGGCCGCGAATGGTCAGCGGCGCAAAAAGGTGGGACAGCTTAGTTGGCATTATCGGGCCTCTCTCAAAGCTCTGAGGTCCAGCGTATCACTTTAAATCCGCCACGTTCTCCGCGTAAATCAAATCATATTTACCTTCGCTTATGCCTTCACCCGCTCACTCTTCGGATCATAGAACGGCCGCAGGGAAGCCGTTGCAGAATAACGTTCACAGGCGACCTCAATTTCATAAACACCGTCGTAGACATAGGCCGCATCGACACCGTCTTCACATTCCACATACCCCATGCCGAGGGATTTGCCGACAGCGTGTCCGAACATACCGGATGTGATGTAACCGACGATTTTATCGTTCCGCCAGATCGGTTCATTGTGATACATCAGCGGTTCTGGGTCATCCAGCGCGAACTGCACCAATCGTTTTCTGACCCCTTTTTTGCGCTGTTCGAGAAGTGCGTCTTTGCCAATAAATCCGTTGGGTTTATCCCAGGCGACGGCGAAGCCCAGACCAGCTTCCACGGGTGTGTCGTCCCCGGTAATGTCATGCCCCCAGTGACGGTAAGCTTTTTCGGTCCTGAGTGAGTTCATCGCGTGCATGCCAACATGTTGGAGGCCAAAGGCCTCACCGGCGGTGACGATGGTGTCGTAAACGCCGGTGGCGAATTCAGTTGGAATATAAAGCTCCCAACCCAACTCACCAACGTAGGTAATGCGGGATGCGCGTACCATGGCATATCCAAGTTCGATTTCCTGACTGGTCCCGAACGGGAAGGCGTCGTTCGACAGGTCCGCCCGGGTCAGGGATTGCAGCAAATTACGGGATTTCGGTCCCATGATACTGACCATCGCCATGCCAGATCCGACATCTGTCAAAACGGCATTGGCGTCAGCAGGTATATGTTTTTTAAGCCAACTGAAGTCTTTAAGAGCCGACGAGAAGGCCGTAACGATCATATAGCTGTCTTTTGCCACACGCGTGATGGTCAGATCAGCTTCAATTCCACCGCGCTCGTTCAGCCATTGCGTGTATACCAGCTTGCCGACAGGAACCGAGACGTTGTTGGCCGAAACCCGGTTCAGCACGGTTTCTGCATCGCCGCCCTGCAACAGGAACTTAGCAAACGAAGATTGGTCAAGCAGACCCACACCTTGGCGAATCGCCATATGTTCGTTGGCGGAATGTTTAAACCAGTTTTGGCGACCGTAGGAATATTCGTACTCAGGCTCAACACCATCAGGCGCGAACCAGTTTGCCCGTTCCCAACCTCCGGCTTCGCCGAAACAGGCGCCTTTTGCTTTCAGTCGGTCATGCAGGGGGGACGTTCGTGCCATTCTCGCTGAATCGAACTGGCGGAACGGCCAATGCATGGCGTAAAGCAGGCCCAGTCCCTCAACCGTGCGGTCATGTAGATATTTGGCATTGTTCTGGAACGGCAGCATACGGCTGATATCGACATCCCACAGGTCCATCGGTGGACGTTTATTGACAATCCAGTCGGCCAGCACCTTGCCGGCGCCACCGGAAGACTGGATTCCCGTTGAATTGAACCCGGCGGCGACATAGAAATTTTCCACCTCCGGCGTCGGCCCTAACAAATACCTGTCATCCGGCGTGAAACTTTCCGGGCCGTTGAAGAACAGCTGAATGCCAACATTCTCCAGGGCCGGTAGACGCTGCATCGCCGTTTCAAGAATCGGCTCGAAGTGATCGAAGTCATCCGGTAATTGAGTGAAGGAGAAGTCTTCCGGAATGCCGTCCATTCCCCACGGTTTTGAAACGGGTTCGAAAGCTCCCAGCAACAGTTTACCCGCATCCTCCTTGAAATAAGCGCAGTTGTCAGGGTCGCGCAGGACCGGCAGGCCGGCCGTCATTCCGTCAAAATCTTCGGTGACGATATAGAAGTGTTCTGCGGCATGCAGGGGAATATTGGCCCCTGCCATGAGACCCAACTCACGGCCCCACAAGCCAGCGCAATTAACAACGACTTCGGCTTTGATGTCGCCCTTGTCCGTGGCGACGCCCGTCACGCGTCCATTTTCTGTGTGAACAGCCGTGACTTTGGTGTCTTCAAATATCTGGGCTCCGCCATTCTTCGCCCCCTTAGCCAGAGCCTGAGTGACATCAATCGGGTTAACCTTGCCATCTTTGGGAAGGAATACTGCGCCAACCACATCATCAATATTGATCAGCGGCCACATATCCTGCGCTTCTTTGCCGGAAATGACTTCTACTTCAAGGCCGAAGCAACGCGCCATCGACGCACCACGCTTCAGTTCCTCAAGTCGTCCTTCCGTTGTTGCCAGACTGAGAGAACCGTGTTGCGCAAAACCCGTTGCCTGTCCGGTTTCTTCTTCAAGATTACCAAAAAGCTCGGCTGTGTATTGCGCCAGCTTGGTCATATTCTGGGTCGCACGTAGTTGCCCAACCAACCCAGCGGCGTGCCAGGTGGTGCCGCATGTCAGCTGCTTGCGCTCAAGCAGGACGACGTCTGTCCAGCCGAGTTTGGTCAGATGATAAGCCAGCGAGCAGCCAACAATGCCACCACCGACGATGACGACCTGAGCTTGTGTGGGGAAGGGTTTTGACATGATGGACCTCTGGACTGCACAAAGTTAAATCTAGAAGTTGGCTTGCCTAGCCTTTGGTGTACCAGCCGTTATCGACGTAAAGAGCGTTTCCGGTAATGAAGCTGGCTTCGTCTGACGCCAGAAACAGCACAGCTGCCGCAACTTCTTCCGGTTCGCATATGCGTCCCTGAGCTTCAGCCAAAGCACCCTCTTCCCAGGCTTGGCCTGCGGCATCCAGTTCATCAATTTCACGCAAGCCATGGGCGGTTTTGACAAAACCCGGGCAGACAGCATTGCAGCGGATGCCGCGATCCCGGTATTCCGCTGCGATAACCCGTGACAATTGCAGAACTGCGCCTTTGGTCATGCAGTAAAGCGATTCCAGAGGGTAACCAAGTTCTGAGGCAATTGAAGCAGTAATCACAATCGACCCGCCCCCGTTGTCGCACATTTCCTTGACGGCCCGGCGACAGACCAGAAATGCGGATTTGACATTAATGTCCATCAGGCGGTCGTAATCTTCTACCGTTGACTCATCCAAGGGTTTCACAGTGATGGTGCCCGCATGATTGAAAAGAACATCGTAGGAGCCAATTTCTTCGGCGATTTTATCGAAAGCCGCAGTTACCTGATCAGCGTTGGATACATCGGTTTCAATGAACATGGCTGTGCCGCCCGTATCTTTGATCGATTGAACGACCTCTTCTCCGGCCTCTTTTTGAATGTCCAGAATGACAACAGCGGCGCCCTCTTCAGCAAATTTAAGAGCGGTGACGCTCCCCATTCCGGCCGCACCACCTGTGATGACGACCGTCTTTCCAACAAACCTACCTGTGCCAGTGAAAACTTTTTCTGCATGGGACATCTAATTACTCCCTCCTTTGGATGTAATGTTTTTAAAGAAAATCGAAAAAAGTTCCTGCTGTGACGAAATTTGCAATTTTGCGTAAATATTGCGGCGATGGATGCGCACGGTGCCGACGGAGATGCCAAGATCTTTTGCAATTGAATCCGAAGAATGCCCCTCAAGCACCTGCGTAACAACCTGTGTCTCTCTCGGGGTCAATCGTTTGCTGAACATGGCGCTGACGGTATTTTCAATTAAAGAATAATCTTCGGACTGTTCTTCATTTTCAGAATTCGCGTCAAATTTGTCAGGAATGTTGTGCCAATGACGTTGCGCCAGACTGACAATGATCGGGACGATACCGCCCAAAAGCCTGAATTCCCGCGCAGAAAACCGGGGACTTTCTCCCGACCGCATTAACGAAATGACCACGGCCACACCCTTGTCCAGATAGAAAGTGTAGCAGATTTCGTCAGATAACCCGGTATGATTGTAGTATGATCTATAATATTCGCTCTGGTAAAACCGATCAGGTGCGATATCGCGAATTCGATACAGTCCTTTGTCGACTTTACGGCTACAGGCCTTAAAAAAAGGATCGAGCAAATAGGGCCCTTTTAGGTAATCATCAACATAAACCGCCCTTTTTTCGGGTGAAAAAGTATGGAAAAGGCACAGCGGTCGTTCACTCTGGAAATAGGCATAGGCCAGCGAATAGTCGATGTTTGCATGCGTCCTCAGGGCGTTAATCATGCTTAACGGAAAGGCGTCACTCCCAATGGAATCAATGCATTGCGCCAGGAGCGTTACCCAATTTACATCCCCGGCATTGTTGTTCAGGTGTCTTGGCATAGCCGTCACGACGAAACTGTCCTCCCAAACCCATTGCCTAAATTGGCCTACTACATTTAATATATGCCTTTATAGGTATATGCCTTGTTTCGATATAATGTTTGAATACACCCAATTTAGATGGTAGTCCACTATCATCATAAAAATAATAAAATATCAAAAATAAGGTATATTAAATAACATATATGCCATGAATAGGGAGCACCATGGTGGCGGTGAATTCCGACCTGTCTCAAGATGTTGATATAGAATTTCAAGGCGTTACAAAACGCTACGGCGATGTCCTCGCGGTCGACGATGTATCTTTGGCTGTTGAACGCGGATCATTCTTCAGTTTTCTGGGGCCATCAGGCTGCGGGAAGACAACATCGCTCAGAATGATTGCAGGCTTTGAGCAACCAACCCTTGGGGATGTCCATATTAGCGGCGCGTCCGTTGTTGGCATTCCGCCGCACAAACGGCCGGTAAATATGGTGTTCCAGCACTATGCGCTATTCCCCCACATGAACGTCTCCGAAAATATTGGGTATGGATTACGCCAGCAATCACCAAAACCAACTCAAGCCGAAATGGACAAGCGAATTGATGAAACGCTTGAGATGGTCCAGATGTCCGGATTTGGAAAACGTCGCGTATGGGAAATGTCAGGCGGCCAACAGCAGCGCGTGGCGCTCGCACGGGCTTTGATCAATCATCCGACGGTGCTTCTGCTGGATGAGCCGCTGGCCGCACTTGATCGAAAATTGCGCCGGGATATGCAGATCGAGCTGCAGACCCTTCAGCGCGATGTCGGCATTACATTTATTCTCGTTACTCATGATCAGGAAGAAGCCCTGTCGATGAGCGACCGTATTTGCATTATGCGGGATGGGCATATTGCACAATCGGGAAGTCCGCGTGAGCTGTACGACCATCCCATCAATCGGTATGTCGCTGATTTTGTTGGGAAAACAAACTTCATTCCGGGGAAAGTCTCGACCATAAACGGACAGTCAATCAGCATAAAGGCAGAGAATGGCGGTGCCTTTTTTGCCAACCCTTCAATGGGGGCTCCTCAGCTTAGCGTCGGCGGGCACGTAAGCGTCGCCATACGACCGGAATTGGTCGTCATTAATCCAAACAATACAAGCCTTGAGGACATGAAAACCGATGTCGCCCTGAACGGTCGCGTCAAAAACCAGATTTTCCTCGGTGAACATACTGAATATTTGATCGAAGCCGAAGGCATCGGGGATGTTCTGGTGATGTCGCCAAAACACAAGGAGAGCGCCAGCGGGGGCTTCAGCCCCGGAGACACCGTAACCATAGGTTGGAAAAACCAACTCGCTCTGGCTCTGGAGGATTCTTAAAGCCGCAAGGTCAATCCGTCGAAGACGGCTTAGTTGCAAGAATAATTACGGATTTTATCTAAACGGAGGAATTAAAGAATGAGTAAAAGCTATAAAGATAATCAGCCGATCACGGCCAAAAAGTTCATGGAGGAGTTCCGGCGTTACCAAAAGGGGTCGGTATCACGCCGTCATTTCCTCGGGGTAACCGGCCTCGGCACCGCTATGGCGGTCATGGGGGCGGCGATGCCAAGTCTCGCGCCACGCCAGGCACACGCCTTTGGCGACGTTGGGAACAAATTGGTTTTCTCGACCTGGCCGAACTATCACAACCCGGTCAACATCGAAGAATTCACCAAGACCACCGGTGTTAACGTCCAGGTCAACGCGTTTGGTTCCAACGAAGAAATGCTGGCCAAACTTCAGGCCGGCGGCGCCGGTTGGGATGTATTCGTGCCGACGAATTACACCATTTCAACCTATGTCGAACTGGGCTTAATTCAGGAACTGGACCTATCGAAGATCCCCAATTATGACGCAAACGCGCAAAACGCGACATTCGCCGGACCGGCTACGGTCAACGGCAAGGTCTACGCCGTACCGAAGAACTGGGGCACCACGGGTTTTGTCGTCAATACCAAGAAAATCAAGAGCGGTCCGAAATCCTGGAAGGATTTCTTTGATGTAACCATGGGGGCGGGTTCTGGTCATACCATCGTGCATGACTACCAACTAACCACCATCGGCGCGGCACTCTGTGCACTTGGCTTCTCATTCAATTCCGTCGAACCTGGCGAACTCGCCAAGGCCGAAAAACTGCTGATCGAATCAAAACCGCATCTGTTTGCCATCACTTCGGATTACCAGCCAGGCATGCGAAGCGGTGACGCGTGGATGTCGATTTGCTGGACCGGAGATGGCAAACAGCTCAACAAAGACATCCCGGAAATGGCCTACGTCGTGGCGACGGATGGTGGCGAACTGTGGTCGGATTTCTATGCCGTCCCGAAAGACGCCCCACACCTGGAAGCGGCCTACGCGTTCTTGAATTTCATGCAGGACCCTTACGTCCAGGCCAGGGATTTCGAAGTGCATGGCTATCCGACCAGTGATTCGCGCGTTGACGCCATGCTGCCCGCCAGCACGGTCAACGACGAAATCCTGTATCCGGCTAAGGAACTGATGAACGGTCTAGAGTTTGGCGCCGCCAAGACATTGACCGATCCGGGCCGTGCTGAAGTGATCGCTCGCTTTAAGTCCGCTTAATCAAAACCTGAATGAAATGGCGACGATGACGACGGGTAGCAAAAGAGGATCCTGGCTGACAGCAGCGCTTTTAGCGCCAACATCGCTGTGGTTCCTTATCATGCTGGTGATGCCCCTCGTTGTCGTCGTCATTTTCAGTTTTGGCGAAAGATCACCGATGGGTGGATATGCGGCGGCATTTACATTTGATCAATACGCCAATCTGGGATCTCGCCTAAAAGCTTTCACAAATACACTGATTTACGCGCCTATAGGAACACTTCTAACGCTTCTTGTTGCTTATCCACTGGCCTATTTCCTCGCAGTAAAGGTTGATAAACGCTGGAAGCTTCTGTTGCTGGTTCTGGTAATCGTACCGTTCTGGACCAGCCTGCTTATTCGCACCTACGCCTGGATATTCATCTTGGGCGGCCGCGGAATTCCAACCCTTCTTGAATTTATCGGTTTCGAAGGTGTTCGCCTGATCAACACGCCAGGCGCGGTATTGGTAGGAATGATATACGGCTACCTGCCGCTTATGGTTTTTCCGGTATTTGTTTCCCTGGAAAAGCTGGACAAACGACTGCTGGAAGCATCCAGCGATTTGGGGGGCAGCCCGTTTCAGACTTTTTTGCAGGTCACCCTACCGCTGTCCATGCCCGGCATGGCAACAGGGTGCATGTTGGTGTTCATCCTGCTCATGGGTGAATTCCTGATCCCTGCTTTTCTCGGCGGCGGAAAAATCTTCTTTCTTGGTAATGCGCTGGTTGATTTGTTCCTGCAGTCAAGAAACTGGCCTTTTGGCTCTGCACTCGCCGTCACCCTTGTCATCATCATGCTCGTCACGGTCACTCTCTATATGCGCCTCACCATGGGCAGAAAGACCGGACGGGATGAAGCGGTAATGTAGGACAGACCCTCATGGCCATGCGTTTTTATTCCATTGCAGTCTACCTTTTCCTTTATGTGCCGATCGGCATCATCGTTCTGTTCAGTTTCAATTCCGGGCGCCACGCCAGTGATTTTCAGGGGCTGTCCGTCAAATGGTATGGCAAGGCGCTATCCAATCCGTTCGTCCTTGAGGCGTTGACGTCCAGCCTGATCATTGCTTTTTCTGCAGCCGTGCTCTCAAGCATCATGGGAACAACGGCGGCCTTGGCGCTGCAGCGGATGCGCGGGCCAATGAAGGCCATGTTCGATGGACTTATATACGTGTCCATCATGATCCCCGGTATCGTGATCGGTATTGCAACACTGGTTGCTCTGGTATCGATTTTTGATCTTCTGAACCCGGTACTCGCCAGCTTGTGGTCAGAGGGCGTCAAGCCGCCCAGACTGTCGCTGGGTTATATCTCTGTGATCGCGGCGCATACGCTGTTTACGATGTCGCTGGTGATTGTGCTGGTGCGGGCACGTATTGCCGGCATGGACCGCTCACTGATCGAAGCCTCGCAGGATTTATATGCGACGCCATGGCGGACCTTCCGCCTGATTACCTTGCCGCAAATTTTCCCGGCAGTTCTCGCCGGCTTTCTACTGAGTTTCACCTTTAGTTTTGATGATTTCATCATTTCGTTCTTTGTTGCGGGAGCGAACACAACACTGCCAATCTATGTCTTTTCTTCCATTCGGCGTGGTATCACGCCCGAGGTTAACGCCATTGGCACCATGGTGTTGGCGGTGTCGCTGACCCTGTTGGTCACGGCGCAATTGTTGCTCCGTGAACAGCGCAACAAAAAGCCGGGCGGTAGCTGACCAGCTCCAAATCAGGTTAGGGGAAATCAATGATACTCAAAGATCGAATTGTGATTGTTACCGGCGCAGGGTCCGGCATTGGTCGCGGTGGCGCAGAAATTCTGGCCCGTGAAGGGGCGCATGTCGTTGTTTCCGATCTTTCCCTCGAACGAGCCGAAGAAACCGTGGATGTCATTAGAAAGGCAGGGGGCTGCGCCGAAGCCCATGCAACCGACGTCACAAATAATGACGCGCTGGAGAAATTGGTTGCAGATACTCACGCCGCGCATCACCGCATCGATATCCTGCATAGCCATGCCGGTATTCAAGTTGAAGGGACGCTTGAGGAAGCAACTGTGGAAGGCTTGGATGATTCCTACTCGCTGAACGTTCGCCCTCATTTTGTCGCCGCCCGGGCTGTCGTTCCGCACATGAAGGCACAAGGTGGCGGATCGATCATCAATACCTCGTCCAACTCAGGTGTCTTTATCGATAAAGGTATGCTCGCCTATACGACCACCAAAGCCGCCATTATTGCAATGACCAAGCAAATCGCCGTCGATTACGCTAAATACAATATCCGTTGTAACGCGCTATGCCCGGGCTGGGTCGATACACCGTTCAACGAACCCTACATTCGCCAAATGGGCGGCCGTGCGGCGATCGAGAAATATGTCAGCGAGACAATTCCCATGGGGCGATGGGCAAGTATCGAGGAAATCGCCGAGTCGATCCTGTTCCTGGCTTCCGACCGTTCGTCATTTATAACCGGCCACGCCCTGGTTATCGACGGTGGGGAATGCATCGCGTAGGGAATACTTAATCTCAGACATTTATTAATATGGGATCAGATCATCAATACTTACAAAAAATCCCGTTGTTACTTTTCGAACAGTTTTCCAGGCATTTTCAGAGGAAGCTCCAAAAGTTTGCAACAATCATATGGCAGCAACGTTGCACTAACTCGGCTTGTCCTGAATTGCGAAATTTCAGGCCTAGTTAGCGACCGACGAACCGTTTCCTCTTTCCCTGATAAGCGAATCTGTTTCCCTGTTCGGTCAAAAAAATTCCCTGTTCCACGAAGTAAGGAATTTCACAATCAATCCCAGAAATTCCAGGACTCTGCGACAGAATGATAAGGAGAAAACTACCAAGTTAGTGAAATTTCCCTGTATTTTCCCTGTTTAACAGGGAATTTCTAGGAGACGAGTTCGCTCAAGACTGCGTCCACCACCACCCCCCTCTAATGTCCGCCCCGGAGACATGGGTAACAGATCGCACCTAAGACATAGGTAACACCCTCGTGCCGAACGGGTTGTCGATAGTTTGCAATGTTTTCTGTTCCAAGTCGATATATCCGAGGTCTTGGTGCATAAAGCTGACCAGCCAGATGCCGTCGTCGACTTCCTTTACGCCCAGTCTTTGGCCGACCATGACGGTTGATATGTTGATCTTCTTTCGGTGCATGCAAATGCGCCCGCAAGCGGTGACGAGGATGCCCTTGTCATGGAGTGGGTATTCCAGCTCTGGAAATCTGGTCTGGTGTCGATAAAATTGAGGGAAGAAGCATCCCATTAGGTCAAACGACTCCCTTTAATCTGACAACCGGTTGCTATGGTTGGTCACATCATCCATCGCTATCCGTCCTCTCGTACGAGAACGTCAGCGCACCGTCAACCGCAAGACCCCCAATTTCTTTCAGAGGTAGGCCGTGAATACGTACTCAGATCAATAGAAGAGCCTGGGTAGCCAGAGAGCGAGTTGCGGAAATAAGATCAACAGGGCGATCATGGCAAACATTGTAATCACAAACGGTAACGCGCCCAACATGACGTCCTTCAACTCGCCGCCAGATCGTATGGATTGCACCACAAATAAATTGATGCCAATAGGGGGAGTGATGAGTGCGGTTTCCAGTAGCACCATCAGCAATACGCCGAACCACACCGGGTCATACCCCATGCTGACGACTATCGGCGTCACAATGGTTGCAGTTGTGATCAGCATCGAGAACGTCTCCATGAAACATCCGAGTACCAGATAAAACGCCACGACCAGAAGCAGCGTCCCCAGAGGGGACAAACCCAGACTGACGATGTAATCGGTAAGTTGAGCCGTAAGACCGATGGCGGCCAGCACGAAATTCAGGAATACGGCGGCGACGATGATCAGCATGATGATCCCGGTTGTACGCATGGTTCCTTTAAAAACAGCACGTAACATTCCCAAGGTGAGACGGCGATGCGCTGCTGCGAGGATCAGTGCTGCAACAACGCCGAGAGACGCCGCCTCGGTTGGTGTCGCCCAACCGGCATAAATCGATCCGACAACGACCAGAAAAATCAGGATCGGCGGCACCAGATGAATGAGACTGGAAAAACGTTCCGACCATGAATACCGGGTTCGGTCACCACCCCACTGGGGTTTGACCATACAGGCCGCAGCGACGGTCGCCATAAACAATGCGGCGAGCAGAAATCCCGGAATGAATCCAGCGAGATAAAGTTCAGAAACCGACGTATTCGTCAGTAAGCCGTAGACGATGAGATTGATTGATGGCGGAATCAGGATGCCGAGCGTCCCGCCAGCCGCAATCGTACCCAGGAACAGCGGTTCGTTGTAACCGTGTTTACGCATTTCCGGTTCAGCAACCGTTCCAATGGTGGCAGCCGTCGCCACGCTGGAGCCGGATGTCGCGGCAAACAGCGCACATGATCCGATATTTGAATGCATCAGACCACCGGGCAACCAGGACAGCCATTTGACCATGGCATCGTACATTTTCGCCGCCACGCCCGAGCGCAAAAGAATCTCCCCCAACATAACAAACATCGGGATCGCAACCAGCAGGAACTCGATCGATGTCTGCCATGCCATGTCGCCGATCGCGCGATGAACGGGCAACCGTGAGAAAACCTGAGCGAGAATTAACCCAAGCCAACCGAGCGCGGCAGCAACTGGGATGCTCAATGCGATCAGGGTAAGGAGAATGACAACGGCTGCGGCTAACATTATTCAGTCTTTCCGTTGTCGTCGTTTTCGAGCGCACCGTTGCTCATCTCAATTTCAATTTCCTCGTTCAGCGACGGAACACCGATGATCTCTTCGACGCGCTCCAGATTGCCTTGCACGAAGGCTTTGATGGCTACAACGACAAGAGCCACTGATGTTAGAAGACTCATCACCAAAGCCGCGAACCAAAGAACCTGTGGTATTGCCAGCGGCGTCTGCAACGGGGTGATAGAATGCGAACCGTATGTAAAGGCGTCGGCAACGAGGTTATATGCATAAAAACAAATGACGGCAAAAAAACCGGCGGTCATCGCCATACTCAGGATGTCGAGAAGCCTTTGCCAGGTGGGCGGCATCAAGTTGTATAGAAAATCAATGCGAATGTTGGCCCGTGAAAGCAACGCATAAGAAAAGGCGCAGGCCGTGGAAATTGCGAATACGTAACCGGAAATCTCGTCAGCGCCGGCAATGGATATATTCAGGAGCTTCCGGGTAATGACGTCGTAAGTGACCAAGATGGCCGCACCTAAAAGTGCCCAACCGCCGATCTGCACGACGACATCGACGAACCGTCTGAGAGATTTAAGCATCACGATAAAGCCTCCCTTCGTCGAGCCAATAAGGTCATTTCTGTAAACCGAAAGCCAGAATCAATGGGACCGGGAACGTTGATGGTTCCCGGTCCCAGGATTGACCGACCTAGTTGGCCGTGGCTTTCATATTCAAGACTTTGCCGACAGTATTCGTCCAGTTATCGGAACACTCCTTGCCGCAACGTTTGGCCCACCGCGCCAGGATTACGTCGTTGGCGATCTTATCACGGGACGCCAAATCGGCTTTTGTCGGGGTGACCAAGGTCATGCCACCTAGCGGCGCATCCGAACCCAGCGGGCAGGACTTGCTGGTCAGGCACGCAATCGCTACTTCGTCTTCCTTGGCCGTCTCGGTCCACATGCGGTCGGTGAGCTTATCCAGACGAACTTTCAGGTCGGCCTGCTGTTTCGTCGACAACGATTTCCACTTGTCCATGTTCATCGCTCCAAAGGCCAGTCCCCAGCCGACACGAAGCGTATAGACATACTTGGCTGCTTGATACCATTTTGCAGAGTAAGCAGACATGGTGCCCGTAATGCCGCAATCGACGACGCCTTTTTCAAGAGCGGGAATGACTTCACCGAAAGGTACCGTCACTGATGTTCCGCCGACGCCCTCGACAAAATCACCAAGGGTGGTGGCGTAAACGCGGATCTTCTTGCCTTTCAAATCCTTCAGGCCACTGATCGCCGATTTACAATAAAGAACCTGACTAGGGAACGGGTAAAGTTGTAAAAGTTTGGCGTTGTAAATGTCCGCAAATGATTTTTCCAGTGTCGGGAAATAGGCATCTGCCACTTTACGTTCCGTCTCAATGTCCTGGGTAACCGAAGAAAGGTCACCACCTTCAAAAATGGCATTTTCCGCAGCGACGTAACCCGGCAGGCCGTAAGCATAATCGAACACACCCTGCTTGAGCAGCCGCATGATCTCAAACCCCTTCAACCCGAATTCCGAATAGGAACCGATGGTCGAAATGATCTCACCGCCCGTCGCTTTAGGCAGTCCACGCCAGAAGGGGGCTTCGCGGTCTTGGTAGTTCGTCATGCTGTTCCAGGTGCCAACGACGCTGATCTTAGCGGGTGTTCCACCTGCCATGCCGGGCGCTGTACCCAGTGAGATCGCAATCGTAGTCATTGCCGCCATACACACTATTTTCCAACTTTTTAACATTATCTTTTCTCCCAAAAATTTAATCGATTAGGCCGATACTTTCGGCTCTGGAATACGCCCGACATCCACCCCCCGAATATCGGAAACCAGCATCCGCCCGGGCGCGTGGGTGATGCAAATTGGCGGGCGCGCATTGCGTACCGCAGCCTGAGGAGTGACTCCGCAAGCCCAGAACACCGGAATTTCACCGTCACGGAATTGAGTGACGTCACCCCAATCAGGCTTGGCAAGATTGGCAATTCCAATTAAGGCACCATCCCCAAAATGAACTGGTGTTCCGTGGGCATGTGGAAATCTGCTTGTAATCTCTATCGAGCGGATCGTGTCAGGTACTGACAAGGGGCGCATAGAAACAACCGTGTCGCCTGAAAACGGTCCTGCTGGAACCGTTTGCAGGTTCGTGCGGTACATCGAGACGGTTTTGTTCTCGCTAATGTGACGCAGATGGACACCTTCGGCCATCAAGGCTTCCTCGAACGAAAAGGAACAGCCAAGGACAAAGGTCACAAAATCGCCTCGCCACAGGTTTTTGATATCCGTAACTTGGTCCGTAAGTTCGCCGTCACGATAAATATTATAGAGGGAGACATCGGTGCGAATATCGACATCCCGGCCTAAAGTCGGCAACAGCGGATCACCTGTGTCCGACACTCCTACCAATGGGCATGACTTGGGGTTACGTTGACAAAATCGAAAAAAATCCATGGCATATTCGGTTGGAAGGATCACCACGTTCCCTTGCAGATACCCAAGGGACATACCGGCGGTGTGTTCGTTTAATTTATTTTGACGAATCAGGCTGCGAATCTTATGTGGCAACTCTGTCCGCAACTCTTCCGAAACACCGGAATAGTTGGCGCCTGACCCAAGCCACGCCTCAGCTGAATTTATCGATCCCATCGACATTGATGATCTTCCCCAAGCCTCTTATAGCGCTCAATCTTGAACACAAAGCAAAGGATCGCATATCTAAAAGATAAAGACGAATTGATAAATTTTAGTCATATCGATAAATTTAATTTATCACTTACTTTGACCGAATTCCTCGGCAGCGACGGTCGCAAGGACCGCGATCCGTTCAGTCAGAAGGTTATGGGGAGCCCGCGGGTAGGAGGCCGTAAACACCAAATCGGAAGGGTGCCACGAACTGGGGATCAATATTAAGTGTCCATCCTTTAGCTCACTCACAATGCACGCCAGTGGCAACATCCCGACTCCAACACCATCAATTGCCATGCGCTTACATGCAGCAAGCGACGACGACGGAAAAATTCTGGCCGGCTCGGACGATTCTGCCTGTAGGTATGTCCGGACCTCAACGAAGGGGCGCGTGTTTCGAGAAAAGGTGATAATCGATTCTTGCGCAATTCGGTCAATTGCCACGTTGCCTTTTGGAAAGCCCAGCATCGGGCTGGCGACCCAGACCAACGGGTAAGCGCAGAGATCAATATTCTCAATGTTGTAATCGGAGATTGGTCCTAAAAGGAAGGCAAGGTCTAGTGATCGGTCAATAAGACCATCACGCAGAATTGTCGTAACATCAACGGTGATCTCAATATCAACCAGGGGGAACAACTGGTGTACCCGATTTAAAAAATTGGATAACCACGTGTGTACGATTGTTTCCGAAACACCTAGTCGAAGCACGCCGGAAAGAGCATCTGGAGCGCCAGCTTGTTCTTTCAACTTATCAGACATCGAAAGAACCTTCTCCGCGTAGGGAAGAACTTTATGCCCCATCGCGGTCAGTGCGATTGAACCGCTGCCTCGTTCAAACAGTTTTGCACCTAGACTTTCTTCCAGACTTGAGATGCGCGAGGAGATAGCGGGTTGAGTTGTGCACAGACGGTTCGCCGCTTTGCGGAAACTCCCCAAGGTAGCTACCCAAATGAAGGTCTCAAGCTGCTTGAGTTTCATTGTTCTCGCCTGGCAGCTATGGCGTTAGTCAACTGCGGCAATAATGATGATTTCGACCAGATAGTCAGGCGTCGCCAGACGGGATTCCCCGGCAGCACGGGCGGGCGGATGCCCTTGTTCAACCCAGCCATCCCACACAGTATTCATTTCGGCGAAATCATCCATGGAGGCCATCCAGATAACCGCTTGCACGATTTTCGATTTGTGGCTGCCCGCCTCGGCAAGCAAGCCATCGATTTTATCCAAAATGGTTTGGGTCTGTTCGCCAACCGCGTCGCCGGGATTACCGACCTGCCCGGCCAGATAAACCGTATTGTTATGGACAACTGCCTGACTCATGCGGGAGCCGGTTTTGATACGGGTGATCGTCATTATGATTTCTCCTGTTAAAAGGTGTCGAGGTTACCCCCACAAGGCGGGTCCGGGAGGGGCAATCAGGCTACCGTCATAGCTGAGCCCGGGCATGCGGTCCCTGGCAAGCAACAATGGGGCATCCAGATCAACAAAACTTGCCAGTTGTGCAACTATCATGGCCGGCGCCATGGCAAGCGACGTTCCGATATTGCAACCAACCATAATGCCGAAACCCATGGATTTTGCTTGATAGGCAAGGGCCAAAGCTTCGGTCAGGCCCCCGGTCTTGTCGAGTTTGATATTCACAAATTCGTACTTTCCCGCGAGTTCGGCAAGGGACTCCCGATCCAGACAGGACTCGTCCGCCGCCAGGGGAATCAGACTCTCAAAATCCACAAGCATCGCATCCTCACCGGGCGGGAACGGCTGTTCAACCAGCTCCACGCCAAGCGCCGCCAGTTTGGGTATATAGTCTGTCAGTTGAGCTTCGCTCCATCCGGTATTGGCATCGACTGAAATCCGCGCGTTAGGGGCAACCTCACGTACCGCAGCAACCCGCTCGGGGTCTCCCTCTCGACCAAGCTTGAGCTTGAGCACCGGACGATGCCTGTTGGCTCTGGCGTCTGCCGCCATTTTCTCAGGCGAGTCGAGAGAAATTGTAAAGACGGTTGTTGCCGGTGCCAGGGGGCCGTCAAGCCCCGCCAACTGATGCGCAGGCGTGCCGGTGAGCTTCGCTTCCAGATCCCACAAAGCGCAATCAATGGCGTTACGCGCCGGGCCGGAGGGCATTGATCTCTGAAGTTCATCCCGGCCTATACCGGCCTCGATCTGCGGGCGAACAAGCTCTATCTCCTCGACAACCGATGTACGACCCGGTTCAAACGCATCCGCCCGTTCGCATTCACCGCAGCCGACCACCCCGCCCTGTTCAATTTCAACAACAACGACCTCGCCGTGTTCTTGAGTAAGGCGCGAGATAATAAAGGGCTCGTTAAGAGGCCATTGTTCGGCCCTAACCGTCATTTGTCTCATGTTGTTTTTTCCAGTAGATCGACCAATTTAGCCACTCCTGTTCGAACCGGGTCGACAACAGGAACACCATGAATATCTTCAAGCTCTGCCATCACCTTCTGCGCCTGCTCTTCACCAAGATTTGATGAATTAACTGCAATACCCAGTATTTTTACGTTTTTGTTGGTGCGCCGAGCCAGAACGAGATTGGTTTCAATGGCTTCGTCCAGTTCCGGAATCAGATAATCTGCAAAATCTCCATCGATGGTCATCCGGCCTATCTCATGGCACAGGACCAGAGCATCGGCTTGTGCACCGTGCAATAACCCAAGGCTGACCCCAGCATATGACGGATGGAAAAGCGAACCCTGCCCTTCAATCACATCCCAATGATCCTGTTCATTGTCAGGGGACAACACTTCCACGGAACCGGACAGAAAATCTGAAACCACGGCATCGATGCAGATGCCGGAGCCCTGAATCAAAATTCCGGTTTGCCCGGTGGCACGAAACGTCGAGCTTACACCACGCTGCCGAAGTCCGGCGTCTATCGCCAGGGCGGCATACATCTTGCCGACGCAACAATCCGTACCAACGGTCAGCAACCGTTTGCCTGAGCGTTTCTTGCCAGTGCCGCAGGGCAATCCCTGAGGTGGTTCTCGGACATCGAATATGTTCTGTCCGGTTCGCTGTGCCGCTTCGGCGATCGGTGGAATATCGGCCAAACGGGTATGCAGCCCGCTCGCGATATCCATTCCTGCTTCGAGAACTTCAATGCATATCGAAACCCAGCTTTCCGGAAGGTCCCCACCGAGCGGCGCTAGACCTATAATAAAAGTTCCGGCTCCCGCCGAGGCGGCCTCCATGACGGTCATGTCGGGAAGCCCGAGATCGACGGTATTTTCTTCTAACCTCAATTGCGCAAGACTGTCCTCAGGACGCCAATAGGCGATACCCGCTGCGGTTTTCGCATCAATCTCTTTTTCGGCGTCCCCCAACAAAAGAAAGTAAGGTTTTCGTAATTCAATCATATCAACCATTCCGGAGGTCCTTGTACTTTACTGAAGTTGGCGCAAATTATCGGGCCACGTTGATCTACTACAACTTGTCCAAATACTGTTGAACAAAATCGCAATGGACCAGACCGGCATAAGCATCAATCAGGCGTTTGGTAATAGGGCCATAAACAGCACCGTCACCGACCACTGCGCCATTGATGCTGGTTACAGGGCAGATGCACAAGCTGGTCGAGGTGATAAACGCCTCGTCGGCGTTGTAACCGTCGAACAGGTCAATGTCGGCTTCGCGAAACGCGATGCCGAGTTCGCCAGCCAAATCAATCACCGTCTGGCGGCTGACCCCCGGTAAAACGAAATTCTCTTTTGGCGTTAACAGTTCACCGCCACGGACGATGAAAAAATTGCTGCCGATCCCTTCGCACAGATTGCCGTTTTGGTCTAACAGGACAGCCCAGTTGTTTGGGTGCTGCGCTTTGACCTCCAGGTCACCCATGATCAGGTTGAGGTAATTGTGGGTCTTTGCCCGAGGTGTTAACGCGTCCGGAGGCGTACGGCGTACCGACGGAGTGACGACCGGGACACCATCACGATAGTAATGCGCACGCTCTTCGATGGGCATCGGCACACATTCAACGATGATGGTCGGCCCGTAATGGCTCCAGTTATCACCGTCGACTTTTAGGACACCACGGGTCACACGTTGCCCCACCCAACAGTCTTCATCGGCGCCCAGCAGATGAAGGTTCTTTTCGACAACGGTCCGGGAAATGGTCGTCATTTCGTCGGGTGAAAGACCGGGGTCGAGCCTCAGCGCACGCATCGAGTAATAGAAACGTTCTATATGTTGATCGAGTTTGAAAATCTCGTGCTTGAAGGTCCGCGTTAGATCGAACGCACCGTCGCCAAAAAGAAAGCTGCGGTCACGATATGGAACGAGCGCCTGGCTTTCGGGAATGTAATCTCCATTGAAATAGACGATCCGCTCGTTTGTGAGATTACTCATGGATGATCCTTTCTGTATCGGGCGCTGAACTAACCAACAAACTCCAGCGCTATATTGGAGCAAAACGTCGGCAGCTCCGTCAGCTATTTAAAATTAACCCGGCAATCATCAGCCGCCGGGCAGTGAACCGTTGTGAAGATATAATATATTCCGTTCCTATATGAGACAGCTTCAATCTTCACTGCTGAATGTAGGAGGTCGGCACCCAGATAACGGCCGACAAACTATTCTCTCTTCCCGTGGGCCGGAGACTCATCCGACCCAGAACGCTTTCTCAAGATCCTGAAACTCCTCGGTTGGGCCTTCAAGTTTGTTTCGACCAAGTTCCAGAACGTATACGTAGTCGGCAATTTTCAAGGCTTGGCGAATCTCCTGATCAACGAGAAGAATCGTCAGGTCATGGTTTGCCGTAAGGCCGGAAAGCATCTCGTAGACTTCAGCGGCAAGCATTTTTGACAGGCCTGCTGTCGGCTCGTCGACGAGCAGCATTTTCGGCTCGGCCATTAACGTACGACCGATTTCGACCATGCGCTGCTGACCGCCTGATAATTCTCCGGTTATCTGAGAACGTTTGTCGCGCAAGACCGGAAATCGGTCAAAATTTTCTTCGACTTTTCGGCGAACCTGTTTTTTGTCTTTGCGAAACGTCCAGCCACCAAGTTCCAGATTTTCCTCAACGGTCATATCCTTGAACACGCCTGGATTCTGAGGAATGTACGCCAAACCTTTGAGTATCCTGTGATGGGTCGGCACATCAATGATGTCCTCACCATCCAGTAATATCTTTCCGGCGTTTGGTCGCAAAAAACCAAAAATGGCTTTCAATGCCGTCGATTTACCGACGCCATTGGCGCCAAGAATTGCGGTAATCTGGTTTTTACGGGCCTTGATTTTCAATTCCTGAAGAATATTCAGATCTTTGTAATACCCGACGTCCAAGTCAATGGTTTCAAGAACCGCAGGTGCATCAGCATTTTCTGTCATCATTCAGCCTCTTCGTCTTCATCAGTTCCGAGGTAGGCCTCGATCACGGTTGGGTCGTTCTTGACGTCATTTGGCGTGCCATCGGCAATCAGGTCGCCATAATTCAAAACCAAGAGACGGCTGCACAGAGAAAAAATGGAATCCATCTGGTGACTGATCAGGATGATCGCCGTGCCTGACTGGTTAACGCGTTCAATATAGCGGTAAATGATCTCCATGAGCTTGGGGTGAACACCGGCAAAGGGTTCATCCAAAATGATGACTTCAGGATTGAGCATCAACAAACGTCCAAGCTCCAGTAATTTTTGTTGCCCGCCTGATAACGCCTGCGCATATTCGTTGCGCAAGTGATCCATGGTCAGGAATTCAAGAACCTCCATTGATTTTTCATGTATCTCGGCCTGGGTATGCTTCTTGTCCAACGCCAGCGCCGGCACATACAGATTTTCAAGAACCGTCATCCGACGAAATGACCTGGTCACCTGAAAGGTACGCCCAAGGCCTACCTTTGCCACCTCAAACGGTTCCATCTGATCGATGCGATGATGATTCAGGTAGACGGTTCCGCTGTTCGGCTGGATGGCGCCATCAAGGATGTTGGTAAGGGTGGTTTTACCGGCACCATTGGGACCAATGAGACCGACCAGTTCCGGGCCTTTGATTTCAAAGGAAACATCTTTCAGGACATGCAGCCCGCCAAATCGCTTATTCAGTTTACTGATTGTGAGTTCGGTCATTTTACAGCCTCCGAACTGGGTGCATCTTCCGGCTTTGCTTGAACTCTTTTAGCGACGGTCTCTTTGGCGATATGGCCGCGAACGAAATAGTCTATGACCGGGACAAGCAGCCCTTTGGGGGAAAACCGTAAGGTCAGCATCAACAGGACGCCGAAGAAGACAAGGCGCCAAGTCGTCATGTCAACGACAACAGGGCCAATCTCGAAACTGTTGCGCAGCATCTCCAGCAAAAACTCCAGAAGGATGGCTCCTACTGCTGCGGCGACAATGTTTTCGACCCCGCCAATAACCGCCATGGCAACGATCAGGCTCATTTGCAGGATGACCAGATTGTTCGGGGAAATGATGCCGACATAGTACGCCATGGTCGCCCCGGCCCCCGCGGCCATCATCGAGGTAATGACAAAAACCATAACCTTGTAACGGGTCGTATTGACCCCAAGCGCCGCTGCTGCGTCCTGATCTTCCCGAAGCGCCCTGACAAATAGCCCGAATTTAGACTTGGCGAGCCAGCCCAGAAGAGCCAGGCAAAACAGCAACAAGAAGAACATGACAAAATAGGGTGGCATTTTGTCGGTCTTGTCGAAGTGTCTGCCAAACAAGGTTACGCCGTTCTCAAACAACGCGGGCAGTTCGAGACCAGCCTGGCCGCGCGTTATTGAAATTTCGGCACTGATGGCAGCCCTCAGGATTTCCGAAAATCCTAGTGTGAACAAAGCCAGGTATGCCGCCCGTAAAGGTAACACCAGCATCCCTATGAGAAAGCCGAAAATGCCGCCCATAATCGTGCCCAGAGTGATCCCGAGCCAGACCGGCATTGGTGTGATCTGAACGCTGTCACCCCAGACATCCATGGCCTGACGCAGGCAATCCTGGGACAGGGTGGATGAGGTGATGCCAATAGGATCAAGAATAATCAGGTAACTGTCACCAATCGAGAATTCGGTGCAAAAATTTGTCGGCTCCGGCGTCAAATAAATGTAATGGCTGAACAACGCCGCCGTATATGCACCAACCGCCATGAAACCCATATGGCCAAATGAAAACTGCCCGGCATAACCTGCGAGCATGGTCCAGCTTGACGTCAGAATGGCATAGAAAAATCCGGTAATCAGGATGTGCATGATGTAGGGGTAATCGTTGGCGCTGTACACGAAAGGAAAGGCCGCGAAGAAGATGATCAGGGCCACTCCGGCCCATTGTGGTGCATGTGTCTTTTTCATTATACTTTCCCGTGCGTTCCGCTGGCATACTTTCGGCCAAGAAGGCCTGTCGGCCGCAGCAATAAGGTCATGGTTAGGACGATCATTCCGTAGGCGGGAATATAAGATGCCGCCTTCTGGGCGTCCGGGATGCAGCCGGTGCCTGCCGCCTCAACTAGGCCGACAATGACGCCACCAAGAAAGGCGCCGGGTATGGAACCCAATCCACCAAGGACAACAATGACAAATGATCTCATCGCCGGGATGGCGCCGACTTGCGGCAACCAGGAGAATGCCTGAACCAGCATCGCCCCCGCCAGAGCCGCGATCATGCTGCCAAGTGCAAAGGCCAGCATGTTCATCTGGTTAGGGTTGATACCGGCGATTGCCGCCGCGTCGCGATCCAGACTGACGGCGCGCAGCGCCTTGCCCGTCCAGGTGCGGCGCAGGAAGTACATGAGCAAGAAAAATACCAGAATGCACATAATTGCCGCAGTGAAACGCGGGTTGGAAATTGAAATGGTATCAAACAATTCCAAGTTGCCGCGGCTGGTTTTGATCAGCCAGGGATCCACATCCGACGGCAGGCGCACTTTAGGAAAATCAAAAAACCGTTTTGCCTTGACCGGGTTGGCCCCGACAGTGGCCTGTACAAAATACTGCAACGTGAATGCCAAGCCGAAGGTAATGAGGATGCCATATTCAACCGGGCGGTCAACCTCGCCTGTGTACATGGGGGTGAGAAACAGTCGCTCAAAAATGGCGCCAAGCAAGAAGGTGCTTAAGCAGGCTGCCAGGATGCCGACAATCGCATTCACCTCGGGGAACCAGACGGTCGTCACAAAATAAGTGATCATACCGCCGATCATATAAAATTCACCGTGGGCGAAACTAACGACACCCAGAATGGAAAAAATCAATGTCAGGCCAAGGGCCATAAAACCATAAATAATACCGATAATAAGGCCGTTGGAAATTTGCGAGGCGACGAACGAACCGTTGGTAACACACAAGTTTCCAGGGTCGGAAATAGCGAAGGTCAGCATAAATACGCCAACCGTAGCAAGGGTTGGTACAAGCATCATGCGGGTCGTTATTTCTGGCGTTTTTTTCCACAATACCGCCAGGCCGACAGGCCCTGTTGCTGCCCCCAACATAGATCCTACCAGACCCGTGTTTGTTGTATCGAGATCCTTACGTAGGTAGACGCGGCGGGTAACGATACTGCCGACCACGCCCCAGAAAATCATCCAGCCAATGACCCCCCAAAAGACACCAGAATATTCCATATCAACGACCCCACCCGCGTCAAAACAATGAAAAAATTAAATTTTGAATGAGTTCAGTCGACGGCAAACAAAACTATATTTGCCGTCGACATCCCTCAAACATCAGGTATTAATCGACTGTTATTTGACGAAAATCGCCTCACCGCTTTTGTAGGCGTCCGGCCAAACGATTGGGGAGTCGGTCGAATCCTGTCCATCTTTTTGGTACTGGATCATTGTCAGGGCAACATCAGGCCACTGATGCCACCATTCGTCACCCTTGCCATCGGCGCTTGGATCTTTCTTGGTCCCATAAGGGAAGTAGATCCGTCCCAGAGTGCCGTCAAAAGAGATGTTTTCAAGCGCTGTCACGATGCTGTCGCCATCTGTCGATTTGGCTTCGATCATGGCCTGGGCAAGAATCGCAATCGAATCATAGGCTTCCAGCGCATAGCTCTCGATCGCGCCTTTACCTGTCTTGGCTTTATAGTCTTCGTTCAACTTTATGGCCTTTTTGTTCCATAACGAAACCGGGGTGCCAATACGCTGCACAAAAGCCATGTTGCCGTCAGGAACATTTTCCCACCATGCCTTGCTTTCCAGAGCGACTTGACCAGCCTGGAAAGGGATATCCTGCGGACCAATACCTGCATCCGCTGCTTGCTGGGCGAAGTTGTAGCCAGCTTCACCAGTGTTCAGAACGATGATATAATCAGGCTTTGTCGCTTTGACACGTTCAATAATGCCGGAAAAATCCTGGGTCCCGATATCAACGCCAAAAGTCTCTGCCTTGACGCCACCGGTCGCCAAGCCCTTGGTGGTTTCCTCCGCAGCCGGAATACCGTAATCCGTATTCTCGGTGATGATTGCAACTCTCTTGATGTTTGGAGTCAGAAGGGCCGATTTCCATATCGTCGCAGAAGCCCAGGAACTCAACGGCGCAATACGGAAGATGTACTTCTGTTTGTCGCCGGTAATGGTGTCATTCCATGTTTCGGCAAAAACCGTCGGAATTTTGCGGGCGTTGGAAATATCCTTGGAGGCAACACCGACAGAACTATGGTAAGCCCCGCCAACAGCAACAACCCCATCCTGGGTAATCAGCTTCTCCATAATGCCGGCTGCTTTTTCCGGCAGACCTTCGGTGTCGGCGATTACCACCTTGACCTTGCAGCCCAAAACACCGCCCGCGGCATTGATGTCTCTTTCAGCAAACATCATAGCATCCCGCATGGCCTCTCCGCCGCCGACCGCACCGGGTGCCGATAGCGGGGCTAATCCACCAATTTTAATAGGGCAACTTGCCGCCATTGCGGTCGTTGCCGAAACCGAAAATGTGATAGCAGCCGCTAAGCCAGCTACTGTAAATACTGTCCTTTTCATCTTAAGACTCCCTGTTACACCGTTTGAGTTGTCTGACCGTATTTTTACGTTCTTCAGACACCGAAAATTTCTTCACACTATTGTTGTTGGCTTCTCCTCGATAATGCAACCTAAAAAACAAAAAATTTCGTAAACGTCAATATTTTCTCGGATATTAAATTTTTTATACACTTTAGAACAATTACAGACTTCAAGGTTAGATCTGGCTCAAAATAACTTGTGCCATTGACTTCAATTGGGTTTTGAAAACTCACGCCAAGTCCTCTGGTGCAGGGCCCAACGCGGATTGTCAGGGTTTGCCTGTCTTGGGAGATAGCTCGACGGAGGCCCAGCGATCAGTGTCATGACCGGAACAAACCCCCAGAACAGTCGCATCACCTTCGCCCACCGAAATGGATCCGTGCGCCATTGTGCTGTCGAGATAAATGCTGTCACCCGCCTGCAGCCTCATGGGCTCATAAAACTCGGTATGAACCTCGATTTCGCCATCCAACACATAAATAAACTCTTCCCCTGAATGCTGAAGCAGGTCGCCGAACCCTTCGATAGTTCGCGCTTTGACCCGAACGACAATCGGCACCATGCGTGTGCCCAGAAGGTCTGTACTATGGAAATTGTAATCGTAACTTGGTGTTGACTGCACCTTCGCGTCACCGCTTCGCGTAATTGACCGGCGCCCGCTTATTGGTCGAATTTCTTCGGAAGCAAAGAGTTCCGCAATATTAACGCCCAGGCCCTCAGCCAGTTTCAGCAGATTATCATAGGTGAGGGAGATTTGATTGTTCTCGACCTTGGAGAGCGTAGATGTTGCCAACCCACTTTTCTCGCTGACATGTCGCAGGGTCCAGCCATTCAGCTTACGCAACTGGCGCAGGTGGGTTCCGAGCCCCCCTCGCTCTTTGTTTGATGGTGCCATTATCGCAATTCCAGCCTGATTTTATCCAATAATTCCCCCCTGCTAACTATCTTGCAGGAGTTTATGAGCGAAATACAGTGTTTTCTAATATGAAAATAAATTGATTATACGAAATATGTGGAATAATTTGCACATTGACACTGATGTTGGAGAAAGTTGATGACGGAAAATTGTGAAGTCCTTGTCATTGGGGCCGGGATCGCAGGGGCCTCGGCTGCCTATGAATTGTCTGAAACGCGCCGGGTAACCGTATTGGAGCGCGAAAGCCAGCCCGGTTACCATACCACCGGCCGTTCCGCGGCGATTTATACTCAAAACTACGGCAATCGTGAGATTCGCTTACTGACACGGGCGGGCCTACCTTTCTTCGATACATTCCCGCGAGAGTTTGCCGAGCATCCGATATTGAGCCCTCGTGGAGCTATGTTCATCGCCCGTGAGGATCAGCTTTCCACCCTTGATGCCGCATATGCGGAGGCGCAGGCACTTGCGGCACCGGTCCACAGAATTGATGCCGGTGAGGCGATATCGATCAACCCTTCCCTCGATCCCGACTATGTCGCTGCGGCCATATATGAACCCGATGCCCGCGACATAGACGTCCACGCTCTGCATAGCGGCTATCTTAAAGCATTACGACGGCGTGGAGGCAGTGTGGTCTCCAATGCCGGTGTAACATCGATTTCATTCAGCGCTGGGGTTTGGACGGTATCCACGACGGCAGGCACCTTCGCCGCCCCTGTCGTCATCAACGCCGCAGGTGCCTGGTGTGATGAAATCGCCGAACTGGCAGGCGTACGTCCGATCGGCTTGGTGCCTAAACGCCGCACCGTATTCACATTCGAACCTTTACAGGCGAGCGACATCTCATCCTGGCCACTGACCATCGATATCGACGAGATGTTTTATTTCAAACCGGACGCGGGAATGATTCTGGCCTCGCCGGCTGATGAAACCCCATCGTCGCCGTGCGATGCCCAACCTGAAGAGTTCGACATCGCATTGGCCGTTGATCGTGTGCAGACGGCGACAAATCTAGAGGTTAGGCGCATAGCCCACAAATGGGCCGGTTTGCGCAGCTTCGTTCCTGACAAGACACCCGTCGTCGGCATGGACGAGGAGACCGAAGGCTTTTTCTGGCTGGCCGGCCAAGGCGGCTATGGTATCCAGACGGCCCCGGCGATAGGGCGCGCGGTCGCAGCACTGGTCACCACCGGCTCTCTACCCGATGATCTAATCGAGCTGGGATTAGTCGAACCCGACTTAAGCCCCCAGCGTCTAAGATAGCACGAGACATCACCTCGCCGTAAGTACGCATCGAAAAGCAGAAGGCCACCGCCTCCGAAAAACACCATTTCCTGCGCTCCGATGATTGCCAGCAAGGCAAATATCAACCAGTCTAACTTTCCACCTGTTACCTTTCGCGGCCTGTTCGCCGAGACGTCAAACTTCCTGATTGGAGGACCAGATGAGTAAAATTCTGATCACATGTGCTGTTACCGGCTCGATTCATACCCCTTCCATGACACCGTATCTACCCGTGACGCCGGAGCAGATCACCAGTGAAGCAACAGCTGCCGCCGAGGCCGGAGCGGCGATTCTTCACCTGCACGCGCGCGACCCGGAGGACGGACGCCCGACTGCACTGGCCGAACATTTCATGGCGTTTTTACCGCGCATCAAACAGGCGACGGATGCCGTCGCAAACATAACGACCGGCGGCAGTGCGACCATGACCCTGGAAGATCGACTTGCGGCACCAATGGCAGCAGAACCGGAAATGTGCTCCCTTAACATGGGGTCGATGAATTTCGCTCTTTATCCCGCCACTGAGCGTATCTCGGAATGGAAGTATGACTGGGAAAAACCCTTCCTTGAAGGTTCGGAAGATCTGGTATTCAAGAACACACCGCGTGATATCGCTCATGTCGTTTCGGAGATGGGGAGCAAACGCGGGTCCCGGTTTGAGTTTGAATGTTACGACCTCAGCCATCTCTACATGCTGCGCCATTTTGCCGATCGAGGACTGGTAAAACCGCCCTTCTTTATCCAGTTTGTGTTTGGTGTTCTAGGTGGAATTGGAGCAGACCCCGAGAATCTGACCCATATGAAGCGGATTGCCGACAAACTGTTTGGTGATGACTTCCAGTGGTCTGTTCTGGCAGCCGGCCGTCATCAGATTCCATTCGCCACCATGGCGGCCGCAATGGGCGGACATGTCCGGGTCGGATTGGAGGACAGCATCTACATCGGCAAGGGGGAACTGGCGAAATCCAATGCCGAGCAGGTCATCCGCATCCGCGAGATTGTCGAACGTCTGGGTCGCGTTGTCGCGACGCCGGCCGAAGCGCGCGACATGCTGGGTCTCAAGGGTTCAGACAGAACCGCTTTTTAGTCATTCAGGTTTTGGTGATGAAAATGGATATCAGGCCCGCACACCTTGAAGATGCAGATACAATCACCGCGATGCTAATCTGTCTCGCCAGCGAGATCGGTGACCGTGAGGTATTCCTTTCCGATGCCGATACAATCGCCCGTTACGGCTTCGGCGAGCAAAAACTCTTCCATTGTCTGATTGCCGAAAGCGGCGAAAAACATCAAGGTCTTGCGCTGTTTTATCCAGTGTTCTCCACGATGCGTGGAAAACCGGGTGTTTATGTGCAGGATCTGTGGGTCGACGAAAGTGCGCGTGGACAGGGGTTAGGCGCTCGGCTATTGGCGGGAGTCGCAGACCAAGCGGCTTCACAATGGGAGGCGGCCTATTTAAAACTTACGGTTTATGCAGACAACTCCAATGCCAACACGTTTTATCGACGGCTGGGTTTTCGGGGCGACGAGCGTGACCGACCGATGGCTATTGTTGATGACGCATTTCAGAAATTGAGGGATCAGGCATGAAAATTATCTTTCACGAAAACCAACGCCACCACGACCCGAAGCATTTTCTTTCGAGTGGCGCAGCGCAACCCAACCCGGAAACACCGGGACGTATTGATGCACTGCTTGCCGGCACTGCCGAACTGGGACTGGAAACCCTATCACCTGCCGACCAGGGAACCGGCCCCATCGCAGCAATACACACAACCGAATATTTGACCTTTCTGGAAAACATCCACAGCCGCTGGCAGCGAATTGAAGGGGCCTCTGAAGAGGTGATCCCCAATATTCACCCGGACCGACGCAGTGTCGGTTACCCAAAATCTGCAGTTGGACAGGCAGGCTATCATATGGCCGATACGGCCTGCCCGATCTCCAACCAAACTTGGGATTCCGCTTATTGGGCAGCTCAAACCGCTGCGGCCGCGGCAGACCGGGTTCTGAGTGGGGATACAACGGCTTACGCGCTCTGCCGCCCGCCGGGCCACCACGCCTTTTCGGATATGGCCGGTGGATTCTGTTTTCTAAACAACACAGCCATCGCCGCTGAGCGTTGCATAAGCGCCGGACGGCGTCCGGCAATTGTCGATGTCGACCTGCACCATGGTAACGGCACACAGGGCATATTCTATAATCGTAGCGATGTCCTGACTGTCTCTATCCACGCCGATCCTGAGCGCTACTATCCTTTTTTCTGGGGCTATGCGCAGGAACGTGGGGCCGGGCCGGGTCTCGGTGTTAACCTGAACCTTCCAATTCCGCGTGGTTCGGGCGACGACATATTCATAAAAGCGCTGACAGTGGGTCTTGAGCGTGTGCGGGCTTTCGGTGCGGATGTACTGATCATCGCGCTTGGGCTCGACGCATTTGAGGGGGACCCGTTCGCTGGCCTTAGCGTCACCCCATCAGGGTTCGCGCGCATCGCCGCTGCCTGCGCAGGACTCGGACTACCGACCATCATCGTACAGGAGGGCGGGTATCTCTGTCCTGAGCTTGGGGACAACCTCAAGGAGTTCCTTGGCAGTTATCTCGATGAACATGTGGTCAGGACCTGAAGGAAGGCTCAAACGGTCTCTCTATTTATAGAGATCACAGCAGAATCCCATTAACCAGACTGGTTTTTGGGCATTGTCACACTAACTGACGTCGATTACGGAGAATCATCGCCACTGCCGTTCAAGCAAATGCATTCGCACTTGCCCACATCTTGAACGCATCATCTCGATATTGTTTGAAAGTGGTTCGATTGGGCAGATGGTGTTGAACGTAAAAGCTGTTGTATGTGGCGGATTGAATAATGAGAAATGCCTGAGAGAAATCCTTTTCTATGATCGGGGGATATGACTATGGTTGGCAACGATTTGATGATTTTCTGCGAAACGCCGGATCGCAAACTCAGGGATATACTGTGTTCTTGGTCCGGTGGGCAAAACTTTATTCTGAGAAGGAGTTTCGTAAAACGTGGCTGATTTGAGATATGAATCCCCGGGAACAACTGAGGCCGCCGTCGCTCTGCTGGCCGCGGAAGGCAAGATGGCAAGGGTGTTCGCCGGAGGAACGGACCTTCTTGTTCAAATGAAGGAAGAGCTTGTTGAGCCGTCTCTTCTTGTCGACATCAAAAAGATTTCCGAAACCCGCCAGATAACAATTGATCCTGAGCAAGTCCGAATAGGGGCCGCTGTCACAGGCGCAGAGCTGGGAGAAAACAAGCGACTCAAGGCGATGTGGCCGGGGGTTGTTGAGGCGGTCGAGCTGATTGGCTCGGCTCAGGTTCAAGGGCGCGCCACGATTGGCGGCAATCTCTGCAACGCCTCTCCTGCCGCTGACAGCGTTCCGGCGTTGATTGCGGCGGCGGCCAAAGCCGTAATTGCAGGTCCAGATGGATCACGAGAAGTGCCGGTCGGGGATTTTTTGACGGGTCCAGGCCAGACATCACTAGGGCTGGGTGAGTTTGTAACCTCCATTATCCTACCTCGCCCGCCGGAACGCGCGAGCGATGCCTATTTACGATTTATCCCGCGTACTGAGATGGACATCGCCGTCGTCGGCGCAGGCCTGTCCATTGTCCTCAATCCTGATGGAACCTGCGCGGCAGCCCGTCTGGCCCTTGGCGCTGTGGCCCCGACGGCCAGATTGGTCGACGCGACATCGGAAATTATGGTGGGAAACAAACTGGACGAAGACGTCATGGACGCATTATCCACAGTCGCCAGTGAAACCTGTCGTCCGATTGACGACAAACGCGGAACCATAGAATTCAGAACAAAAGTGGCCGGGGTTCTGGCCTGTCGGGTGGCGAGAATCGCCTGGCACCGAGCGGAGAATAAATGATGGCACGGCACCATGTAACTGCGACGATCAACGGGGATGAAATGGAATTCTCCTGCCGGGCCGAGCGAACCTTGCTCGACGTTCTGCGCGAAGACCTTCACATGACCGGAACTAAGAATGGCTGTGGCAGCGGGGATTGCGGAGCCTGCACGGTTGTTCTCAACGGTCGTCCCGTCAATGCTTGTCTGGTGCTGGGGGCTGAGCTTGACGGAGCCATAATCGAAACCATCGAAGGGATGGCCAAAGGCAACGAGTTGCATCCTTTGCAACAGAAATTCCTCGATCATGCGGCCTTGCAATGCGGCATCTGCACACCGGGAATTCTCAATATGGCGAAGGCCTTGCTGGAGACAAACCCCGACCCGACCGAGAGCGAGGTCCGGTTCGGGCTGGCCGGGAACCTTTGCCGTTGCACAGGCTATGACAAAATCGTTCGTGCCGTTCTCGAGGCGGCTGCTGAAATGAGAGAAATAAGCCATGACTAATGACAAGGGCAACGTCGGTACAAACTTCAAATGGGTCGGCAAACGCACCCGTCGCCCCGATGGCCCCGATAAGGTCACCGGCCGGGCACGCTACGGCGATGACATGATTGTACCGGGCATGCTGCATGCGAAAATCCTGCGCAGCCCCCATGCGCACGCCAAAATTCTGTCCATTGATACTAGTAAGGCTCGCGCGCTTTCGGGTGTTAAAGCCGTGGTTACCAGTGAGGACATCCCCGATCACCCGTTACTCAAACCACCCTACGGGCCGGTGGTCGCTGATTTTCATGACATCTCGCGGAACGTCATGGCGCGGGAAAAGGTGCTATACGACGGCCATGCTATTGCCGGCGTAGCGGCCACCAGCGAGCGCATTGCCCGCGCCGCGATCAAGTTGATTGACGTCGAATATGAGGTGTTGCCTTCTGTGCTTGACCCGCTAGAGGCATCAAAACCGGACGCCCCAGTGTTGCATGAGCACCAATTCACCCACGGTGTCGACCCGGAACCGGAAAAACCGTCCAATGTATTCCGGGTGGTGACCGGCGGGCGCGGAGATGTAGAAAAAGGTTTTACCGAGGCCGATGTCATTGTCGAGCGTGAATTTTCGTCCCAGCCCGTTCATCAAGGATACATCGAACCCCAGGCCTGCATCGCCACCGCCTCGGAAGATGACAGTATCGAGCTATGGACAACGACACAGGGCCACTTTGTCATCCGCTCGTTTTGCGCCCGGCTTTTGGATATGGAGATGGCGAAAATCCGTGTGACGGCATCCGAAATCGGCGGCGGGTTCGGCGGCAAGAACAACATCTACGCAGAGCCCGTGGCGATCCGTTTGTCGCAAATGACCGGTCGCCCGGTCCGCATGGTGATGACCCGCTCGGAAGTCTTCCGCGCCACTGGCCCGGCGTCGGGTACACGTACCCACATCAGGATGGGGGCCCGGAAAGACGGCACGATTACAGCCGCCGAGGTCGATATGTACAATCAGGCAGGGGCCTTCAAGGGAGCGCCCGTTGGCCGCTCCATCGAAACGTTTTTTTCGGCCTACACCATCAAGAACATCAGGGCGTCGGCGTATGATGTCTGCGTCAACAGACCCAAGGTCGCAGCCTACCGCGCCCCTGGTGCGCCGATGGCGGCACTGGCGGCAGAAGGCATGATCAACGAACTGGCCAGCCGCCTCGACATGGATGCGGTCGACATTCGGCTGAAAAATGCGGTGAGCGAGGGCGACCAAAGCCTCGGCGGCATAAAGTATGGCCGCATCGGGTTGCTTGATGTGCTTGAAAAAGTTAAGAGCCATGAACACTATTCTGCCCCCCTTGGGCCGAACCAGGGGCGCGGCTTCGCGCTCGGGTACTGGATGCACGGTGGCGGCCTGAGCAGTGTGGCGGCCAACCTTCTGGACGACGGCACGATTGCCATCGCCACCGGCAATCCCGACATCGGCGGGTCCCGTTCGTCAATGCGGGTGATGGCCGCTGAAGAGCTGGGCATTGATATCGAAATGATCAAACCAATCGTCGCCGATACGGGCTCGATGGGTTACAGCCATCTGACGGCGGGTAGCCGCACGACCTTTGCCACCGGCATGGCGGTGATTAACGCGGTCCGTGAGATTATCGACAAGCTGCGCTCCCTGGCCGCCAAAAAGTGGGACGTCCCTGTTGAAGATGTGACTTGGGAAGCCGGTCAGGCGGAAACCGAGCGCGACGGTATCAAGGCCCTGAGCCTGAAAGAACTGGCTAGCATGGCCACAAAAATGGGGGGGGCAATCGCCGGGCACTCGGAAATCAATGCGGGCGGCGCAGGCGCGGCCTTCAGTGCCCAACTGGTGGATGTCGAGGTGGATCCGGAAACCGGATTTGTTTCGCCGAAACGCTACACCATTGTTCAGGACGTCGGCCGGGCGATTTCGCCGGACTATGTCGAAGGGCAAATTCAGGGCGGCGCGGTTCAGGGCATCGGCTGGGCGCTCAACGAGGAATATGTTTATGACGATCAGGCCCGCCTGCAAAACACTGGGTTCCTGGATTACCGCATGCCGGTGGCCTCAGATGTTCCGATGATCGACGTTGTTTTGGTCGAGGTGCCGAACCCGAACCATCCCTATGGCGTGCGCGGCGTCGGGGAGCCTCCAATTATTCCGGCACCGGCCGCCGTCGCCAACGCCGTCGAAAACGCCATTGGCACGACCATGAGCTCCCTTCCCCTGTCACCTCCTAAGGTTTTGAGTGCGATAGAACAGGCGCAAGCCGGGAATAATTAATGCCGTTTTGGGCGGTTGATGGTGCACGACATGAGTGACGTGCTGTGTATCAGGTGTTTCATGTAAATGTTCTCAAATGGAATGGACCGGCTGCTCCCAGAGTTGGCAGGTTAGACTTGTCCAGTAAGCATGAAGTATCTCCCGCTCTGTGTCAGACTGAGACTTGCAGGTCAATTCTCAGTGGTTTCAAGCCCCCGATTCGAGCCCAATTCATTCCCTGATATGCCCAATAAATTCCCTGTTCCATCGCTTAGCAAATCTGGCTTTTAGGTTGCAGAAAACTTGAGTTTCAAAGGGCTAAATCGGCGCATTCTTCATCATAATCGAATGATTTCCCGCGACCGTTTCGGTGAGTTGAAGACCCGGCTGTCTGAAACCGCCTGTCCACCCGACCGCATACTTCGTATCCGAAAACCGCTCAGACGAACATTTTGCGCAGGCGTTGTGACAGGACGTCCAAAAGTGAAACCGAGACAATAATAATGATCATCACGGCTGCGGTCTCAGCATAATAGAAACCTCGAATGTCCTCCCACAGGACCATTCCGATGCCCCCAGCACCAACGATTCCCAGAACCGTGGCAGAGCGCACGTTGGATTCGAAACGATACAGAGAATAGGAAATCCACAGCGGTAGAACCTGTGGAATAATCCCGAATATTGCCTCGTGCAGGACATTGCCCCCCGTCGCACGGATGCCTTCCACCGGACGCGGATCAATAGCTTCAACGGCTTCGGAAAACAGCTTGGCAAGAATACCGGTGGTGTGAACCCACAACGCAAGAACACCGGCAAAAGGCCCCAGTCCAACGGCGACGACAAACAGCATGGCAAACACCATTTCGTTGATCGCCCGTGCAGCGTCCATTAACCGGCGGATTGGCTGGTTAATCCACCATGGCGCCACATTGTCTGCCGATAACAGACCAAACGGCACAGCACAAATCACGGATAATGCCGTACCCCAAACCGCAATCTTGAACGTGATCAGCATTTCCTCAAGATACATCTCCCATTCCAGAAAATTGGGAGGGAAGAAACTGGCGGCGTACGTGCTCATATTGGAGGCGTCGGCGTACAAATCCAGAGGGCGCATATCGGCACCTTCCCAAGACCCCGCCAGAATGACGAAAGCAACGCCCCAGCCGATGAGATTGAGAACTGATCGTTTCTGGTCGCGCTGAGGTAGAGCGGTGGTTTGCGGGATCGGGTTTGCAAGGGAGCTCATGGCGGAATTCCGTTAACTAAAGAAGCATTAAATAAAGAGTATAAAAAAAGGCAGAGACGACATCCAAAACTTTGGGGGGAATTGCATGCCGCCTCTGCAGGTCGGGTATTATTTACCGACGTTGGCGCTCAGCACTTCAAGAGTTGCGAGCTCGGTGTTGATGGCCTTGACCTTGGCTTGCTTCTCGGTTGTTGACATTTTCGCGTTATTTTCGGCCTTCAGTTTATTCTTGAATAGAGCCAACTGACGGATCGGGTACAGCTGTGCATTTGTTGAGTCAACAAACGGTGCCATTTGCATGTTCTTGAGAACGGCGCGGGCATGTTTATTTTCAGCATCCGTTCCCGTGCGTCCATAGGACAGGAAGAACCCTTTGATTTTGGCTTTCATGTTCTGGGACAGGTCTTTACGGAAGGTGATCGGATCGGACGGGATCAGTGGAGACGTCCAGATGACTTTCACATTCTTCGCCAGTGCCGGGACCTTGGCGTTGGAACGTTCGACCTGTTCGGAATTGTTAGCCGCTGCGTCAACCTGTTTGTTGGCGGTTGCCATGAAGTTTGTTTCATGGTTGGCGTTACGCACAGTCTTGAAACATTTTTTGGGATCAACGCCGTTCATGGCGAAAACATAGTAGCTGGGGACAAGAAACCCTGAAGTCGAGTTAGGGTCTCCGATACCGAAGTTCAGTGTTTTATCACATTTCAGCAGGTCATCGAGGCTGTTGATGTTCTTGTTGTCCTTGTGCGTGATGATGTGGGAGTAATAACCCATTGTGCCATCGTGACGGACGGTCTGGGTGAAGACTTCCGCGCCGGCGCGGTCAACCGCTTCCATGGCAGACTTGTTACCATACCAGGCGACATGCACTTTACCGAACCGCATGCCCTCGATGATGCCCGCATAGTCAGGTGCGAAGAAGGGTTTCACCTTCATGCCGACAGCTGTTTCCATATCCTTGAGGAACGGCAGCCATTGTTCTTTCAGGTTGGCTGTCGACTCGGTGGAGATGATACCGAAGTTGATTTCTTTCGGGTCACCGTCCAGCGGTTTGTACGCGGCACTAACCGCCGTTGTGGTCAGGGTAACCGCCACGAGGGCAGCACTGGTGATCAGTTTACGGAACATGGTTTTTAACTCCTTGGTTTTGGTTGGTAAAATAATCAGACGGCCGCCAGAGCGGTTGCGTCATCGAGAAGATCTTGCTGATGTTTGGTTTTTGGTGGGAAGGCGATGGTTTCGCCGGGTGTCCGTGGCAGTAACAGTTCATCGCTGTCGCTACCGTAGAGGTCCTTCAGTAACTTTGGCGTCAGATTGGTGCTGGGACCGTCATAAACGACAACTCCCTGATGCAGGGCAATCGTACGCTTGCAGTATCGGATCGCATAATCCACCTGATGCAGGGAGACTACGACGGTCATTCCGTCCTCGCGGTTGATGCGGCCCAGATGATCCATGACCTTACGAGAAGCCTCAGGATCAAGGGATGCGATAGGCTCATCGGCGAGAACAATTTCGGCATGCTGCACCAATGCGCGAGCGATTGCAGCACGCTGTTGTTGCCCGCCGGACAGCGTAGAGGCGCGCTGGGTGGCGTAGTCGGCTAATCCCACCCGTTGCAACGCCTGCATGGCAACGCGTTGTTCGCTCTTGGTGAACAGTCCGAGGATCCCACGCCAGGTCGGTATGGACCCCAGAAAGCCTATCAGTACATTGGTCAGCAATGACAAACGACTGACCAGATTAAATTGCTGAAAGACGACCCCAACCCGCGCCCGGGTCTTGCGAATGGAGCCGGAAACGTAACCGTTATCCTGGACGGTATCACCTAGAACGGTAACAGTACCCGTGTTCTTGTCCGACGTGGTCAGGCCAATCAAATGGCGGATCAAGGTGGACTTACCCGAGCCCGACGCCCCGATCAATGCAACCATCTCGCCTTTTCCAATATTGAGGCTAATCCGCTCCAATGCTTTACGCCGGGTTTTGCCCGTACCAAAAGTCTTGGTCAGGCTGTCGACTACGATAGCTGGCATCTGTGGGGCTCCTTCAAAATAGACCCGCATAATTGTCTGAATGCGTGACTCTGACTTGTCATTTCCATTACGGTTTTGTGAAAACGCGATACGGATCAACAACTTATAGACTTGTATAGTTGAAAGTGAGGTGTTCCCCGAATGCCGCTGCCTCGTCAACCGGATACATATTTCCGGACGAACTCCCCAGCACTCAACACCCTGAAATCGGGCAGAGCCGCCATCAGGTTTTCACGGGGCCAGTCCCACCATTGAATTTTCAAGAGGCCATCGCATACGTCGCTTGGAAACCGGAACCGCAAATGGGATGACGGAACCCCGGTAACAATTGCAAACGGCGCAACATCTTTAGACACCACTGCGCCGGCGGCAATCACCGCACCCGTTCCGATGTTGACGCCTGGCAGGATAACCGCCCCGTGACCGACCCAGACGTCATGTCCCAAAATCACCGCCGAGGCACGGCGCCAATTGAAAAACTCATCATCATCTTCACCCATTTCAAATTGCTGACTTCTGTACGTGAAGTGATGCAGGGCGGGACGCTCCAGAGGGTGATTTCCTGGATTAATACGGACATGTGAGGCAATCGAGCAATATTTGCCAATGGTCGTGTAGATAATTTCAGAATCATGAACCACATAAGAAGCATCTCCCATGGTTGTCTCGATGAGACTTGTCCGCTCTCCAATCTCGGTCCATGGCCCTAGCTCAGATTGCATGACCGTGGCGGTAGGATGAATGGTTGGTTCGATGCCCAGCTTTTTTCGAGGCAAGTCTGTGCCGATATCTTTCAGCCGAGGTTTTAACATAATAGATTTCTCTATTGGTAAAATTTGGAAATTTTTACAAGAACACCGGCATGGTCGCTGGCATAAATTCCAGTTGACGGGTCGGCGGCATTCAAGACGGTCTTCACACCGGTCAATGATATGCCATCTCCGCCCTCTCCGGATCTCAATATGAAAACATGATCGATCGCCTGGCCCTTAAAGCTGGCTTGCGGGCCAGAGGCGTAATCGGAGACGGGGTTGAGTGTACCACCGCGCAACTGGTGAGGCCCGTCCGCGGTCGACTGGTAAATACGAAAACCCTTAACGAATTCTCCGAGTGCAGGAAGCGCCTCTTTTGTGCAGTTAAAATCCCCGGCGACGATGACATAGGGCCCCGTTGACAGATGAGCTACAGCAGCTTCAAATTGTTGACGCCGCAAGCCATTGCTCTCTGGCAGGTGGGTCAAATGCACATTCACAAAACCAACAGGTCCCAACGCTGTATCAACATCGACGATTAGGGCAATTCGTTCACTGTCATCGGGATGTGAGGGTAGCGAGATCACATTGCGAAAAATCACCGGATCACGGGTTAGAATGACCAGATCAGAGGTGCTGTCCACACGCTGGTTTTCACAAACCCTTACCTTCCGTCGGGCCGGTGCGCGAGCAATTTCATAACCCGCGTTATCGGCAATATATGCGGCAGTATCATAATTCTGACCCGGGGCCGAAAACGCTTCCTGCAAAAAAACCACATCCGGTGCCAATTCTCTGATCCCCTGAGCCATCAGGGGAAGGCGGGCCAGATAGTCACCATCGCACTTCCAGGTGTTTAAGGTCAGCAAAGAGAACCCGTTCAGGTAATCACCGAGATTATTCAAGGCCGTTCTCCTCGGGCCAGCCGGCTTGCCAGGCGTGTGAGCACTGCACTCAACCCGGTGATTGAGTCGATGACAAAGTGTGGGCCGGCAGCGTTAAGAGACTCTGAGGCGGATTTGCGCAGGTGGCCTCGATCAATCGCTCCCGTGGCCAGCCATTCCTCAGGAGATAAACCTACCGCATTGCCGCTAATGGCGACCCCCACCGTCCAGGCCCCGGCCTTGCGCGCAGCTTCAATGCCGATAGGCGTATCTCCGATGGCCACACATCTCCAAATCGCACCCAGCTCCAATTCTAACGCAATCTTGTAAAGCAGGAATGGCAGGGGTTGGCCCATTGGCGTATCGCCTGCACTGGCATATGCATCCGCTTCAAGGCCTTGACCACGCGCCCGCGCGGCGATCAGATTTGTGACTTTTTCGGGATAGTCCGATACCACTCCGATCTTAAGGCCGCGGGCCCGCGCATTTTGGAAGGCGGCGATGGCACCGGGAACAACACCACTATAGGCGGCAGCTGTTTCCGCCTGCAGGGGCAAATACCGCTCGTAGATCATCGCGATGTCAATATTGGTCCATTCTCTCGTATAAATCTGGTTCCAGATTTTTGTGACGCGGGGGAGACGCAATATAGACTCGATATGTTCCCATTTTGACAAACCCATAGGCGCCCGGGCCTCAGCTTCAGTGATCTGAATGCTGCTTTCTTCAAAGGCCCGCATGAAGGCTTTTGCGGGCGCCCGAGACCCAAAGTCGACAATCGTGCCAGACCAGTCGAATAATAGCCCCGTCAATTTGGTTTCTTTTTCGAGATAACGTTGGGCAGCATGGCGGGGTTTATCCAGCATGACGCTGCTCTCAGATGACGCGTTGTCCAGCGCGCCAGACGGATCGGACGATGGGCATATGCTGATAAGGGTGAACCCGAACCAGGTCAGCCCGACGTGCCGGAGCGATTTCTCCTCGGTCCTCGAGACCAACCATCCGAGCCGGATTTAGAGTTACCGTTGCAATCGCGTCGGACAGAGTCATTCCGTGCTGATCATGAAGAAGAAAAGCTCCCTCAATCATGCTGATGGGAACATAGTCTGATGCCAAACCATCCAGCAAACCAAGCTCGGCCAGTGTACCCGCCGCCACATTCCCGGAATGCGATCCTCCCTTGACCACATTGGGCGCGCCCATAACCGTCATCATGCCGCGTGTCTTGGCCGCTCTGGCGGCATCAACGGTGCAGGGAAATTCGGAGATAAAAATCCCTTCGCTAGCGGCCTCTTCGACATGCTGGACCGTCGTGTCATCGTGACTGGCCACCGGCAGGTTGCGGTTGTGGCAGAGCTCCATGACGGCGCGCCGATTTTCCGCCGCAAATTTTTCCTGATCTTCTCGGCGGCTCGCTAACATGACATCCAGCTCTTCCGTCGAATATTTACGGCTGTAAAATTGACGCCATTTGTCTATATCATGCCACTGGCGTTGCCCCGGCGTATGATCCATCACCGACACCAAATGCACCATCGGGTTATTAATATGATCGGCGAGATAATCCAGCATCGTGCTGGAACCCAGTTCACATCTGAGATGTAGGAAATGCTCGGCCAGGACCAGCGCATCATCACGTGCCAATAACATGGCTTCGATGGCTTTATCCAATGCATCGGCACGAGCCTTGTCTTTTGCATTTTCAGGCCCTGCAACATAAAGGGAATCAAACACCGTCGTTATCCCGGCGGTGACCACCTGGCGGTCATGGCAGATCAAAGCCGCCAACGTCGGCCATCCCACACCGGGGCGGGGCTCAATGTGTTTCTCCAGATTGTCCGTGTGAATGTCAACCAGACCGGGGATCAGAAAATCACCATCCAGATCAATGGACCCTGCGACTGCACTGGAACCGTCTGAGACGTCTACAATCAATCCGTTGCGGACAACGACGCTCCCGACAAACACCCTTTCGGCCGTAACGATGGTACCGTTGGTCAAAACCCATTCAGTGTCATCCTGAAGACTGTGTAGGACGACGTTCGGTGCAGGCATATCAAGCATAAAGGGCTCCGGTAAATCTTAATTACGACCGGAACCATAGGCGTTCAATGTTACAAATTTGGGTCGGGTAAATGACACGTTGGTGGAGACTTCTCAACAAATCAGCGACTTGTCGACAGCGCAGATTTTGATCGGAGAGTTACGGTTTCATGAAAACTTCACGAAACTTTCGCCGGACTGCTGCCTGCCATCCCTAACCTGAGATCTCCTGCAGCAAGCGAACACTTTACGATGGATAAACTCACCAACCGCGTGCGGAACTTATTCGTCATCACCGATGAGGTGAGCCCATGATGAGCTACTCAGGGTTCAAACGTCAGCTGAACCCGGTCACCGGCGAACAAAGTGATGCCGTATTCCAGTGGGATACCATTTGGCGTTACGTTGATGCTTTCCGAGACAAGAACAGGTCGGTTTGGTGGTTGCTGCAACAGGTCGGCCTCATCGCGTTTTGGCAGGCGCGTTGTAACTCTGGTAATTTTTCTCGTGAAATCGGGTATACCGATGGCACAAAGCGCTTTGGTCAGGGACCCGGTCTCGGCATAAATTGCGGCGAGGTCCGGGACATCCGCTGCCCGAAACATATGGTCACCCAGACTAATCGGTCTGCCGTCAGCACTTCCCAGAGTCCGCAACACCAATATCCGGGTATTTCTTGCCAAGCCCATTGCTTTCGCCGCCGCCGCATCAGCCTTTCTTTCCTCAGCCGAAATCAGAATGCCGTCTGGTTCGCGATCCTGACCGGCAACAATTTCACTGAACCGCGTGCGTTTTCCGACCGTGTAATCAACAACGTGTTCGTAAACAAAAGTGCCTCGGCCTTGCTCGACACGCAGCAAACCTTTCTCGACAAGAAATGCAATTGCCCGTCGCACCGTGTGGCGATTAACGCCAAACCGTATGGCGAAAGCGGCCTCCGTCGCCAACTTTTCACCGGGCTGGCACACACCTGTCATAATCTCGGTTTCAATTTCTCCGGCAATCTGTCGCCACAAGGCCAATCCCGGTTCTCTCGAAAATCCCATTTACCTGACTTCTTCACGGACACTTCAGGTCGAGCAGTGTCACAGAAATTTCACAAGTTGAAACCTTTACAGGCCTCATGTTGCAGATTACTAAACCAAATAAGATATAGATGTCTATACAAATTTTGGATGTGTCCATGTACAATCAAAACAACCTGATTCCGGAAATTAAAGATCGCCAACACTGGATGCGCTTACTGGCGACGGCCCCGGTCGACACCCTCGAAACCGCTTGGCATTTGCTTGAGGACAAACCCGGTTACACCATGCTCCGTGACCCGGAAGTGGGCATGGCCATGGTCCGCGGTCGTGCAGGAGGCACTGGTGGGCGGTTCAATCTGGGAGAAATGACATTGACGCGATGCGTCGTTCGCTTGAATGACGGCACCACCGGCCATGCTTATGTGGCGGGCCGCGACAAACGTAAAACCGAACTGGCCGCCGCGTTTGATGCCATGCTGCAAACCACTGGATATCAAGAAAATCTGAACCGGACCCTGATCCAACCCTTGGAAATTCAACAGACGGCCCACCGGAAACAGCGATCCCAAAAGGTTCAGTCGACCCGCGTCGACTTCTTTACCATGGTTCGGGGAGAAGGTTGATTATGCTCAACATGCTCGATAACAGCGATCTGCTTCCGGGTTTTCCTGAGCCGGTCAACCAGTCTCAGGTCACGTTCCGCGCGGTTCTTAACGCCATGTCGCAACCGGGCACCATCGTCACCTGCGGCGCTGATCTGGCACCACCCGCACCTTTGCATCCGGCAACAGGGGCTTTCCTTCTGACGATGGCCGATTTTGAAACACCGGTCTGGGTCGGGGCGCACCTGCAAGATAGCAATGCGGCGACCTGGCTCAAGTTTCATTGTTCGTGTCCAATAGCAGCGGTTCCGTCCAGCGCCCCCTTCGCCGTCATCAGTGATCAGGGCAGAATGCCTCCCCTCGAACATTTCGCCCAGGGCACAGAGGATTATCCAGATCGCTCCACAACGCTGATTATTCAGGTCGGCGGACTCAAAACAGGCTCGGGCCTTCAGCTAAGAGGTCCTGGCATTCAAGATAAGACTGGGCTGGCCGTCGATGGCCTGTCCGAATTGTTTTGGGCTGAGTGGGCAGATAATCATTATCTGTTTCCGCTTGGCGTCGATTTGGTGCTGACAAGTGGCACAGATCTGGTCGCCCTGCCCCGAACCACAACGGTGGAGTTTTAAACCATGTATGTTGCCGTAAAAGGTGGCGAGAATGCCATCGATAACGCCCATAAACTGCTCGCCGAAGACCGTCGAGGTGATCTGGACGTCCCGGAAATGACCCTGCAACAGATATCCGAGCAAATGGCTTATGCCGTTGACCGGGTGATGACGGAGGGATCGCTGTATGACCGTGAGTTAGCGGCCCTGGCGATCAAACAGGCTCGCGGCGATCTGGTCGAAGCGATTTTTCTTCTGCGCGCCTACCGGACCACGCTGCCTCGCCTAGCGATGACCGAGCCCGTGGATACGAGCCGCATGACCATCGAACGGCGCATTTCTGCTACTTACAAGGATTTACCAGGCGGACAGGTTCTGGGTCCGACCTTCGATTACACACATCGATTGCTGGATTTCAAATTGGCTGCCGAGGGCGACGCTCCCTCCCCCGTCGAAGAGGTGGAAGCCAGGATTGATCTTCAGGTCCCCCGTGTCACTGAGATTCTGAATGGAGAAAGCCTGATTGAGCAGGAACATCGCGACCCGGAGACGGTTGAGGTTTCCGATCTGACACGGGAACCGCTGGACTTTCCCGCGGACAGAGCGGCCCGCTTGCAAAACCTGGCGCGTGGAGATGAAGGATTTTTGCTGGCACTTGGCTACTCCACCCAACGCGGATACGGGAACAACCATCCGTTCGTTGGTGAGATCCGGATAGGCGATGTCGCCGTTGAAATCGTACCTGAAGAACTAGGTTTCCCGATAGAAGTGGGCGAGATCACCGTTACCGAGTGTGAGATGGTTAATCAGTTCATGGGATCGGCGAACGTACCGCCGCAGTTCACGCGGGGATATGGGCTGGGGTTTGGGCATTGCGAACGCAAGACAATGGCAATGGCGCTCGTCGACCGGGCTCTGCGTGCCGAAGAACTCGGTGAAGAAATCGATGCCCCGGCCCAGGACGCGGAATTCGTTCTTTATCACAGCGACAACGTTGAGGCGTCCGGATTCGTCCAACACCTGAAGTTACCACATTACGTAGATTTTCAAGGCGAACTCAGTACGGTCAGGGCCCTGCGAGAGGAGCAGTCAGAAATTGCGATGAAGGAGGCGGCCGAATGAACCACTCCCCTGGAGAAGAGTTAAGCGGATACAATTTCGCCTACCTGGATGAACAGACCAAACGGATGATCCGCCGGGCCATTCTCAAGGCCGTCGCGATTCCCGGTTATCAGGTCCCCTTCGGCAGCCGTGAGATGCCATTGCCCTACGGCTGGGGCACTGGTGGCATTCAGGTGACGGCGGCGGTGATCGGTCGCCGTGACATTTTAAAGGTTATCGACCAGGGGGCCGACGACACAACCAATGCCGTTTCTATCCGAAAATTTTTTGCCCGTACGACAGGTGTTACAACGACGGAAAAAACAGCGGAAGCGACCTTGATCCAGACCCGCCACCGTATTCCGGAAAAGCCGTTGTCCGAAAACCAGATTCTGATTTATCAGGTACCCATCCCAGAACCCTTAAGGTGGCTGGAGCCGCGTGAGGGTGAGACCCGGCGCATGCACGCCTTGGAAGAATATGGCGCCATGCATGTGAAGTTATATGAGGATATCGCCCAATATGGGCGCATCGCCACCAGCTACAACTATCCGGTTCAGGTCAATGGCCGGTATCTGATGGCGCCATCACCGATTCCGAAATTCGATAATCCGAAGATGGACAATATGCCCGCTCTGCAATTGTTTGGTGCCGGACGGGAAAAGCGAATTTACGCGATCCCGCCCTATACCCGCGTCAAAAGTTTGGATTTTGAGGACCACCCCTTCGAGGTTCAGAAATGGGATCACGACTGCGCACTCTGTAGCGCCACCGACAGTTATCTCGACGAAGTGGTGGTCGATGACATAGGAAGCCGGATGTTCGTTTGTTCGGATAGCGACTACTGCACGGAACGTCGGGAGGCCGGACACGAAGGAACCGGTCTACCGCAAATTATTCCTCAAGCCGCCGAATAGGAGACGGATAGATGACGACACCCCGTCAACCATTGATGCAGGTAAATGATGTTAGCAAAATGTATGGCGGTCGCGTTGGCTGTCGTGACGTAAACTTTGACCTCTATTCCGGCGAGGTCCTCGGCATCGTCGGTGAATCCGGGTCGGGCAAGACCACATTGCTGAACTGCCTGTCTGCACGACTGCAGCCCACGTCCGGTTCGGTGAAATACAGAGATCGTACTGGCAACATCATCAACATTTTTAAGGCATCGGAATCACGTCGCCGAATGTTAACGCGCACGGACTGGGGTATCGTTCACCAGAACCCACGCGATGGCCTACGCATGAGGGTATCGGCAGGCGCCAATGTGGGCGAACGATTGATGGCGGTCGGCGAACGACATTATGGTGACATTCGTGAGACGGCCATTGACTGGCTGGACCGGGTCGAAATTTCCGATGATCGGATCGACGACAATCCCATCACGTTTTCCGGCGGTATGCAGCAACGCTTGCAGATCGCCCGCAATCTGGTTTCAGGGCCGCGTTTAGTATTCATGGATGAACCCACCGGGGGACTGGATGTATCCGTTCAGGCGCGACTGCTCGATCTATTACGTCGTCTGGTCACCGATTTGGGATTGTCTGCCATTGTTGTCACCCATGATTTGGCAGTGGTCCGTTTGTTGGCACACCGACTGATGGTGATGCGTCAGGGTGAGGTGGTTGAACACGGCCTGACAGATCAGGTATTGGACGATCCTCAGCACCCCTACACTCAGCTTCTTGTTTCCTCCGTTCTGCAACCTTAGAGGTTATGATGACAAATCCCGTTCTCAGGATTGAAGACCTGCATAAAACGTTCACGCTGCATAATCAGGGTGGCGTGACATTACCTGTGCTGAGGGGCATTGATTTCGTAGTTCATGCTGGCGAATGTGTTGTTTTACATGGACCATCAGGGGCTGGGAAGAGTTCGCTGCTGCGGTCTCTTTATGCCAATTATCTGCCCCAGCAAGGAAGCATTCATATTCGCTGTGAAGACGACTGGGTCGATCTGGTCACAGCCGAACCCCACCAAATTCTCGAACTCCGCAAGCATACTCTCGGGTATGTCAGCCAGTTCCTGCGTGTTATCCCCCGCGTCCCGACCCTTGATATCGTCAGTGAACCATTGCGTAACTTGGGGGTCACGCCGGAGCAAGCGGAAGAAAAGGCCCGTATCCTGCTAGCACGATTACGCATTCCCGAGGCCATGTGGTCGTTGGCCCCGGCGACGTTCTCCGGTGGTGAGCAGCAACGCGTTAACATCGCGCACGGCTTTTCCGTTGACTACCCGGTCCTCCTGCTTGACGAACCAACTGCGTCTCTAGACGCGGAAAATCGGCAAACCGTAATTGATCTGATTCTGGAGGCGAAGACCCGTGGTGCCGCCATCGTGGGCATTTTCCATGACGCCGATGTTCGCGAACAGGTCGCCGACCGTGTGTTTAGCATGCAAGCCTATAAGGATGCGGCATGAGGGCTGCTGATCATGCCTTCTGACACCGCCCGATACGGACTATATTTTGTCCCATCGAGTAACAGCAGCCTTTGGGAAAAAGGCTGCGCGTGGCTCGGTCGAGACGCCGAGACCGGACAGATACTCCCCCAGCCGACGTCTAAAAATTTGAACGGGCTGAATATGGCGGCGGGAACCGCCGCTCCGCGTCGATACGGTTTTCATGCCACTCTGAAACCTCCGTTCCACCTGGCGAAGGGCCGTTCGGTCAAAGATCTTCGACAGACAGCCGAGGCTTTTTGCAGTATTCGCAGACCGTTCGAAACGTCACCGTTAGAGGTGCAAAGTCTGGGCAACTTTGTCGTCCTTCGTCCTCGCGTACCGTCCGCTGCCGTGAATACTCTCGCTGCTGATTGCGTCCGAGGGTTTGATCATTTCCGCCTGCCGCCTGAGACCGGTGAACTCCAAAAGCGGCGGGACAAGGGTCTATCAGAACGTCAAGAATCCCTGCTGAATGAATGGGGTTACCCTTATGTATTGGAGGAATTCCGTTTTCACCTGACGCTGACCGGATCGCTGCCTGAAAACGATCGGGCGATCTACCAACAAACCCTCCAGCACCACTTTGCCGCCGATTGTCAGACGAACTTGCGGGTTGATGGACTGGCCCTCTTCAAGCAACCCGAACGAGATGCTCCGTTTCTGATAGACCAACACTATCCGTTTCTCGGCGATACGCTAAATTGAAACGCCGGGTTGAGGGCATATAAAAATCAAATTGCCGCCTCAAGGCATCTTTCGGTTCGTGTCGCAGATTGCAGAAGAGCAACAAACGTGCTGACCGATTTCTCAAGCGTCTCATCGTTAACCAGAACGCAGGTATCCGCGTCATCCGGAATGGCGTATGCGTGAGCCTGTTCCAGGCGTTTTGATATTTCCTCCTCGGTCTCGCGTCCGCGGTTGCGTAGGCGGTGTTCTAAGACGGCGATCCCGACGGTAACGTAAACGACGGCGATGGGGGCCAGGCGGGAACGGGCTTCAGCGACAATGCCGCGTGAGACATTGACGACAACATTTCGGCCCTCCGCCAGATCCTCTTCGATGGACGTGGGCAGTCCATAACGGAGACCATGTGCACGCCAGTTTAAAACCAGACCGCCGGAGCGCTCCATCTCGATAAACTCCAGTTCCGTCAGGGCGATGTGATCTTCACCACCGGCGTTTTCCGGGCGGGTGATCAGTCGTCGGGGAAAGACAAAATCAGGGTGCCCCTCCAAAACCGCACACGCACCATCGAGGATACTATCCTTGCCAACACCGGACGGACCAACGACCAAATGCAAAGTGCCCCGCTTGTTATATTCCATACCGACATTCACCCAAAACCCCTGACCGAAGAAGCCGCCAAGATACAGGCCTTGTGTGACATTCGTGTGACTGAAGGCGCGGGTGGACCACGAAGGTGAGATTCACGAGCCACAGGCCAAGTCGTTGGTTATATGGGAAAGTGCGAGTGCAGTTATATGGAAAGTCGCTAAAATCGTTTCCCGTAATTGCAGTCAGTTATTGTGATAACGCCCTGGTGGTATCGTCAGATCGACCACTCCTTTGATCTCCGAAACCACGACTGTAAAAAGCCGGCTACAGGTTGATCAGGAGGTCGCTGGTGTCGTTACTGGCAATGACAGATATGCTCATCTTGTCCGCAATGCGGCGGATGTCGATTTCTGACATGCTGGAAAATGCTGTCGATAGCGCGTCCGCCCGTGTTGCGTCGTCGCTGATGACACTTACCGTGTCCCAGTGATCGGCGCTCCGTCCGGTTTTGGGGTCAAACAGGTGATGGTACGCTCCATCAGCCGTAAAGGTCGTCCCATACCCGCCCGATGTAGCGATGGCCTTGTTACGCAACGCCAGTTTTCGCATGAGGTTACCGGAACCGTCCGGAGCCTTTATTCCAACCCGCCAGTCCGATCCGTCGTTCCGGTGACCAAGCCCTCGGGTCTCGCCCAGGTCGATCAGGACATTTTCGAACCCCTGCGTTTTTAACACTTCGGCAACACGGTCTGTAATGTACCCTTGAGCGATTCCGTTCAGCGTTATTTTCATACCTGGCCTGGACACAGAAATCTTTTGACTGCCGATCTGAACGCCGTTGAAGTCGACCAGCGCTCTGGCTGTCGCGATCTCTACCGCTTTCGGGCCGGCCGTATCGGGAGAACTGTTGGCAAAATGGCGGGCATACATCTCCCACAACGGCTGCACGGTCACATCAAAGGCACCATCGGTGATCTGAGAAATCTGCTGTGCATCGTCCAGACATCTGATCAAATCAAGAGGTGGCGCGCTCAGGGTGCCTGCCGAATTTAGTTGGGAGAGATCGGAGTCTTCATCATATAGACTAAATATCTTTTCCAATCGCCTGATCTCATCGTGGACCAATCGCAGGGCGGCCTCGGCCTCTTCACGAATGGGATGATTAAGGATCAGTTCTGCCCTCGCTCCTAGGGCGGTTCCCTGCCAGCGGACTGGTGACGGATTAGCCATCAGGCCAGAGCCGGGGATAATGCTGGCGGCAAGTGTACTGGCCGAAATTGTTAAAAATCTGCGTCTGCTGAGGGGGGACTTCATCCACCGTATTCCTTACTGTCCTGACGATCTCCCACTTCAACCGGTCCCAAAATCGAACTTTCAGGAATCTCGCTAAATGCGACAACCTTGCCGCCGTGGTGAGTTGTAAAATCTTCGGCTGCCTGCCGCGTCGCAAACGGCACCGGCTCAGGCGCACCCATGCCGCCGTTTTTGGAGCTGCCGATGACAAATAGCGCCGATTTGGCTTCGATCCAGTCACGGCTTTCAGGGTTTTCCCAAGAGCTGATTTTCGACATATCCGTCACATAGATGGCCAGAATATCTTTCGGTTCTTCCGGCAACAGGGTGAAAGCGACGGTGTCACGAACCGATGAAAACCAGACGGGTTTGTCCTGACTTTTTAACCTGATCTGTCCCTTGGGGCCCTGATGTTCGCTAACTGTCATATTGCAGTAATAGCCGACTGCCTCCTGGGTCAGGGAGGCTGGCGGTGGAATTTCCACCTGCTCCTCTTTCCCACATCCAGACAGCCCTGAGATCAGAACAAGTGCGAGACAAAATGACCTCAACATCGGCATTTTAGATCTCTTTCCTTCTGAACAACAGACCGGCAATGCCAAGTGGAACGACCACCCATGCCAACTGCACGCCACCCAGCACCCAGACAGGGAGTTTCACATCGGCCATCATGCCAATCGTACCTGAAAGTGTTGCGACATTCTCGAAACCACCCAGATTAAACAGCCGGTAAACGTCTGCCGGGTTGGCGAGCAACAGGGCATGAAAAGCGCCGCCGGCAATAACGTCACCTTGGCCGACCAACAGACCCAACAGAGCCATGTCGTAGATCAAAACAAAAAACAGCCAGACCCCGATGGCAATTCCGCCAGCCGTCGCGCGTTCACGTACACACGTACTGATCAGATAACCAATCGCCAGGAATGCACCGCCCAAAATAACAGACGATCCGGTCATCGTCGCGAAGGCCAACCCGGTATCCTGTTCCACACCATCGCCGGAACTGATTGCTACGACGGCGGCCAAACCATACCCGACGATCGTCGCAAAGGTGAGAATCGCCATGTGACCCAGAAATTTACCCATCATCACCTGCCAGCGGGCAACAGGGTACGTCAGCAGCAGCAACATGGTGCCGCGCTCGACCTCGCCGACCACGGCGTCGAAGGACAGCATCAGACCGATTAACGGCAACAGGAAGATGGTCAGGCTGGACAAACTAACGACGCTAACCAGAAGCGGGCTGGCCCCAACCGTACCGCCCGGAGCGCTGCCGAGTAAGGTCAAGCTTAGAGCGAAGCCGGCCAGAACGAGCGTCAGGGCAACAATCCAGCGATTACGAAAGCCGTCGCGAATTTCCTGCCCGGCGATGATCCACATAGCCCTCATTGCAGGCCTCCTTCATCGCGGTAATGCGAATACAACTGATCAAGCGTCGGCAGGTCAATTTCCATGTCCTCGACAGCGACCCCCAGTTCCGATACGCGGCGAACCAACATCATCTTGTCCTCAGGGGCGCAGACAAACTCGACGATTTGTCCGTTTACCCGGCTGATCTCGGCGTCACTCAACTGATTGGCGATATCAGCCGCCTGTCCGTCACGGGTACGCAGACGAATACGAACGGGAACATGAGCTTGTTTACGGAGTTCAGACAAGGTGCCGCTGGCCATGAGCTTGCCCTTGTTCATGATCGCCACACGGTCGATCCTGGATTCCAGTTCAGATAGTGCATGCGATGATAACAGAACGGTCACACCGTCTTTTTTTAGAGCTGAAAGACTGTCATAAAAATTACGTCTGAGCGCCGGATCAAGTCCGGTGGTTGGCTCATCAAGCAACATCACCCGAGGGGCGCCTAATAACGCCTGGGCAAGCCCCAAACGCTGACGCATGCCTTTCGAATAAGTTTTGACCCGTTGTTTTGCCGCCTCCGCCAATCCCACACGCGCCAGCAAATCTGGGTTGGCTCTAAGGTCGGCTTTTTTTAATCGTGCATAAAAATTCAGAACATCCAGTCCCGTCATAGCTTGCTGAAAGGCCACGGACTCCGGCAAAAACCCAAGATTACGTTTGGCTTCGGCACCCTCCGGGCCCGCCGGGTCGACACCAAGAATACTGACCTTGCCACTGTTTGGGCGGATCAGTCCCAGCAACAGCTTCATCATCGTCGTCTTTCCAGCACCGTTATGACCGACCAGCGCTACGATATTTCCTTCCGCAACCTCCAACGAGACGTCATCCAGGGCCACATTTCCGTCGTAAGTTTTTCCCGCACCTTCAAATTTCATCGTGGCCGTGCTCATGGTCTTGCCTTTTGGTTTTTTGGTTGGTTTTCCGCAAGCTCAATTTGTGGTGGCGTCATCAGAGGGGCCGTATCGACCACACCGCCCGGCAACAAACCGGGGAACCGTGACTGTGCCCAGCGCAGCACCTGCACGGCCGGGCTATTTAGCAGCAGTTTAGCTGTCGGATGTGCCCAGACCACGCGGTCAACCATGTCATTGGGCCGGTACGCCGTGTCGGAAATTCCATCACCATTCAGATCAAAGGCCGGATTATCGCTCCAGAAATTTCCCCGTCCCTTATAGGACCAATCGAGATTTCTGGACCCAACATATTTGACCTGAGTTTGATTAGCGATGAATGCATTGGATGTCATGATGTTACGTTCTGAACCTGCCGTGAAATGAATGCCGATCCCGCAACCCTTGAACAGATTTCGCGAAAACAGGTTTTTGTTGGAATTATAAATAAACACACATTTGGTTTTTCCGTCTTCGACACTGTTTCCTTCAAAAACGGAAGAATTTGCAAAATTCAGCAAGATACCGTGATCGCGGTCACCGACGGAGCGGTTTCCCCTGACCACTAGTTTTTTAGAGAACATCAGAGCAAACCCGACATGATTACCTTCTGAGACATTTCCACTGACTTCGCTATCGTTGGTGTACATGTAATGGACGGCAATCCGCACATTGCGAAACCGGTTGTTGCGGAAAATATTTTTACGGCTCGTTGTCGTGAAAATACCATCGCGGCCAAAACTGAAATCATTATCCTCAACGATGGAGCCCGGTGTATTCCACAGACTGATGCCGTTGCCTCGTGAATTGACGTGATGTGATTTCATACCAACCACTGTATTGCCGCGCATGACAGCGTCTTTCGGCCCCCAGAAATAAACCCCAAACAGGTTGCCTAGAATGCGGTTGCCTTCAACCAGTGCCCGGTTTCCGGCCTTATTGACAAAAATCCCCGAATCCATTGTCTTCAGTGCATCACCTGATCCGGTTACTGTCAGCCCCCTAATTATCACATCGGAAGCGGCGACGGTGATTGTCGAGCCGACGCCGGACCCTTTCACAATGCTGCCGGCATCTCCCAGCAGACTCAAAGTCTTGTCGATGGTGACCGGGCCATTGTGAACGCCTGCGGTCAATTGAAGGACATCGCCGGGCACAGCCTGAGCAATTGCTTTGCTCAAGTTATCCGCCCCCGGCGACACCGAAATGGTGGCGGCTGTCACATCAGCGGCACACAGGATCAGGTAGCTTGCCAGGACAAACCCGACACCCTTCCCCTTTAGCTTTTGATACAACAGCTTAACCACAATCTCAGTTCCTTCAGTTTCTAGCCTAGGCTTTCTCAACCAGCATTCGGCCGCGCATTTCCATGTGGAGTGCGTGGCAGAACCACTGGCAATAGAACCAGTGTACGCCCGGCAAGTCGGCCTTGAAGGTGACGGAAGCCGTCGCCTGCGGGCCGATTTCCATGCATACGCCGTAATTTGCAACAGTAAAGCCATGGGTCAGATCGTCCAGATCATCCATGTTGGTGATGAACACCGTGACTTCGTCACCCTGCTTGACCTTGAAACTTTCCAAACTGAAAGTTGGCGCAACAGAGGTCATGTAGACACGGACCTTATTACCATCCCGGATGACGTGTTCAGCGTCCTCGAGATCGACGCCGTCTTTCTTAGCCTGGGCAGCCGCATCGGCCCATGTTGGGTCGCTGCGTTTGTAGATGCTGTCTGGGTTGAGGAGCGAACGGTGCACGATCATGCAGTCGTGAGGTTCGGCAAAAGTCGGGCCGTCATGGACAATCTTCATGTCATCGCCGGAAATGTCGATCAACTGATCGTTTTCCGGTTTTAGTGGGCCTGCATTGATGAACCGGTCCTTGGAGAACTTGTTCAGCGACACCAACCACTGGCCATCGGCATTTTTGGTTTCACCCATGGACGTATGGTTGTGACCCGGCTGGTAGTGGACGTCGATCTTCTGGACAATCGGATCGACTTTTTCACCGGCGTAAGCACGGACCGCCTTGTCGATATTCCATTTGCAGATTTGGCTGTCTAGGAACAGCGTGGTGTAGGCGTTGCCACGTCCGTCAAACGCCGTATGAAGCGGCCCCAAGCCCAGTTCGGGTTCGGCGACGATGGCGTCCCGTGGTTTGATCTTGTCAGCGAACAAGTCCGGAAGACGGCCCAGTTCGACGACGGAAACTGTCGGTGACAGCTTGCCGTTGATCATCATGTATTTGCCGTCAGGCGTTGCGTTGACACCGTGCGGACTGTTGGGGATGGGGATGTAGCGGGTGTATTTTGACCCCTTACGGCCATCCAGAACAGGCGTGTCGCCTTCGAAGGTCTTGAAGTCACCAGCCTTGACGCCGGCTTCAATCGCGGCGAGGTCGAAGACCACGCACCAGTCGGCTTCAGACGATGTCATTTCCGCGAGGTTAACCCCTTCCTCCGAATTGTAGCAGCTGGCGATGGCGTATTTCCCCTGATAATCGGCGTCGACGTTGTCGAGGTTGCCATCAACGATCACCTGCCAGGCGACCTTCATGGTGTCACCATCAATCGCTGAGAATATAGCGTGGTACTTGCTCGGGTCATCCAGATTGGTGCCATCGTTGGGCAATGGCACCCGGTGTTCGCCGTTGGCGAAGATGTACCCCGTGCGCGGATATTTCTGCGGACGCATGCCATGAATGTCGGCGGCATTGGGAACGGTGATAATTTTATCAACCTTCATAATATCGCAGCGGATACGAGCAACGCGGGTATTGGCCTTGTCGTTGACATAAATGAAACGCCCGTCGTAAACGCCATCGGTAAAGGACATGTGCGGATGGTGTGTGTCACCATTCAGATGAATTCCGCCCTTATCCTCAAGGAAGGCTTTCTCATGGGGAAGCTGGTTTTCCGTGAGAATCTTGCGGCTTTCATTGGTCTGTCCCCAACCCGTCGCGCTGCACCGGTTGAAAACCGGAATACGCATCAGATCGCGCATGGAGGGCATACCCACAACCCGAACCTCACCGGATTGTCCACCGCTCCAGATACCGTAATATTCATCAAGTTCACCTGGCTCTACATTGGCCTTGGCGTTCTTCATTGCGGCCCTAACATCAGCCGGGGTCATCAGCGCCCCAGCGCCGGCGACAGCCCCAAGACCGGTAAGCGTCGCGACCTTGGTGGTGGTGGTTAGCAGTTCCCGGCGCGAGACGCCGGTTTCGGTGAGTTTATCTTCAGACATATTATAACTCCTATAATTAGGTGGTTCCGTTCCGGTTGCATGTCCTTCATCAGTGACGGTCATGCTTGCTTTACGGCCTCCGGAAGGCCGCTTTCTTGTTAAAAGCCCCGCTGCGTTCTGCAGTGGTGTTCAATTAGGTCGCCACCTCCGTTTCAGATTGCGCCGGATTGGCGGAAAGGGCCTGTCGACGTTCACGCCGCAGGCGTTTCTGAATCATCGGTGGGCAACGATGGGTGTCGTAATAGAGGGTCTGGCAATGCAGACATTGCAGGCATTCGTTCGGATTAATCTGACCATCCGGGTGAATTGCTTGAACCATGCATTCCTTGGCGCAGCGATGGCAGGGCGACCCGCATTCCTTGTGTCGCCGCAACCATTCATTCATGCGCAGCCGTCCGGGAATTCCGAGCGCACCACCCAACGGACAGAGATAGCGGCAAAAGAACCGTTCGATAAACAAACCAATGCCCAGCAGGATTACCGCGTACAGGACAAAAGGCCATGTGCGCAGGAAGGTTAGAACAATCGATGTCTTGAACGGTTCAACCTCGGCCAACTGCTCTGCGATTTCGAACGAATACAGCGACATGCCGAACAGGCCTAAGAATATCACGTATTTGATTGGCCACGCCCGTTCATGCAAGCCCCAGGGTACTTTGATTTGGGGGATACTCATCGCTTTGGCGATACGATTGAGAAGTTCCTGTAAGGCCCCGAAGGGGCAGAGCCATCCGCAGTATACACCACGCCCCCAGAAAAGGAGTGACGCCGCCACCGATCCCCAAAGAATGAAAATGAGCGGTTCCAGAAGGAAAAAATCCCAACTGAACCCATTAATCAAGGAGCCCGCAAAGGTCAGAACATTAACGACGGAAAGTTGGGCCTGTTGATAAAAGCCAATCCAAACAACGGTGAACGTCAGGAAACCCAAACGGATCCGGTCCGTCAGAATCGGTCGTTGCACCAGCCAGTCCTGGAAAAAGAAAATGATGGTCAAGACGCCAAGAGCCGCCATCAGGATACCGATCTCAGGGATTTTTTTCAGCCAGATTTTCTTCCACAGCGGGTTTGCAGCGGGCACGTCGGCAGACTGGTCGCCGGCACCCGAAGAATTAGGTGCGGCACCTACGGTTTGCCGGGTCAGGTATTTTTCCGGCGGAATGTAACCAAGATCGAAGGTGATGAATTCTTTCTTAATCGGGCCAACGGCACGTGCAACCAGCAGCTGGATGCGCCAGGGTTTGGCTGGGTCAAAACCACTGTCGGCGGGCGTGATGAACAGATCAACGTCCTTCAGCCTGATTGAGCCGTCGGCATTGAGACCGCCGAGGCGTATATGTCCACGGTCACGGAAACGGACGTTGATATCCCCTTGAATAAGTTGAAATCGGTCAAAAATACCGCCTCGGACGTAACCTGAACCCTTGAAAGAATAGAGACCGTTGCCACCCAAAAGAATCGCCGATTGGCCGGGTTCCAATTTTTTCTGAAGGTTTTTGTACTCCTGTTCGCCGAGAAGGCTTCTGGCGACGCTGGGGATCGCGACTGAGGCAGCGTAAAGGTCAATAAACTGGTCATCGGGATTGTCAGATTCGGTCTTGGCGGCCGCATCGGGTTTCCCGGCGCTTGCAAATGCCCCATTGATGTCGCCAACAGAAAGCGTCAACCGCCGAACCGAACCATCGCCCAATAGAGACTGCCAGTCTTGTATATTCGCAGGGCTGTCCTTGATTGAGACGATTTGCCGGGGGCCCGTTGTCGTTTCCGGTTTCAACCCTCCGATGGAACGACTTCTGGCAACCTTGATGGCAGAGCGGATAATTGTGTCGTCAATGATCATCACGGTGACGGTTGCGCCGCTGACAATATCAACTTCGTGCTGGTCCTTTTCGCCCTTATGCATGCCGATAATGTCGAGATCCGTGTATTTATCGATAAAAGCATTAATTTTGCTGACCGGGATGCCAACGAGCACAATGGGCTCGGAATGTTTGACCATTTTGGCTCTGGTGATCACGCCTTTGGTATCCATGCCGATAACCACATGAATGGGCTTGCCGGAATAACCAGTGGAATTGACCATGGCTGAATTGAGAAAAACATAACCTATGAGGTCATCTCCACGGTAAGCAGCTGCGGCAGGCGGGTTGCCTTCTTCCGGACCCATTCTGTCAGCGCCTGGAACGATCTCACCGACCGTGAATTTATCGTTGAACGTGGCAAGTTCATAAGCCGCCGATAGGTCAAACGGAATGAAGATCACGGAAAGAAGGACAATCAGCTTGGTGATTATCCGTGGTAAACGTTGGTGCAACAGGGTATTCCTTTAACTTCTTGAACAGCGGTTTGCATGCGGGCAAATATGGTAGATTGCAGGATGTCCGAACGCGGAAACCTTCAGTACTCGAAGACTTTCCTCATTTCGAGGAAAACCTATCAAGTTTTTACCGTTTAAAAATTAACCAAGGTCAAGTTCCTGACGGCTTTTTTTGGCAATATTGCGATATGATCAAATCACCAAAATCTGTTCTGGCGGATGCACCGTCAATCGCCTCTCTCGACGAGTTATTTTCAATTGGACATACACTTGGGGAAAATACGGTTATATTTTGTGATCGTCTAGCCAAAGAGATGAAGGCCTGTGGTAACGATGATACGGGCCAGGTTTTCGAAGATCTGGCGCTTCGGGAACGGGAACGTATAGAAACGATCCGAAAGCAGGCTGATCAAGTTGGCGCGGACGTTATGGGCAACGTCGATGGCGTCTGGCATGAACATGATTTGAGAGGTGAGTTGGCACGCGAAATTGCCGATAACCCCTACCTGATGACGCCCTATCGCGCTCTCCGGCTTGCCGTCGCCAACAAAGAGCGAATTTTTGAAATCATTACAACGCTCGTCGCCAATCTGAACGATGAAAACATTCGGCCACATGCAGAAGCGTTGGCACGCCTGGAATTGGAGGAGATTACCGAACTCCGTCTCCGCCGTCGTCGCGCATCACGAAGTGAGATCAAAACTGCAATCGAAAAAGCCGGCCTTGATACCGCGCCTCTTGAGATCGGGGTCTATACTGAAATTGCCCACACTGTGGATTCCATCATCCGCAAAATGGCACGTTCAGTTCTGACGGCCTGGGCACCTGAAATGACGGTGCAAACGCAAGGTGTTCTTAAGGAATTACTCGAAGATTTCCACGATTCCAGTGCTACGCCGGCAAAAGACAAAGACACCTCTGTACCTAACATTGATGTATTGCAAGCTGATGGCGATCTGTTTTCCACGCTAAAAACTCTGCTGCGCGAACTGGAGGCCGCTGTCGACCTGTTTTTGGGCTGCGCTGAAAACGGCCGTTCAGAAGAAGTTGTTCGAATCGCCCAAGCCAAGGCTCAGCGCGTCGTTCACAACATCGCCAAGATCCGCGATGAATTAAATCAGGGATTGTCTCGGCAATGACTGTTTTGGTCGGGTGATCATTGGCACACAACGTTCGTTATCTAGCTCTAATTTGAATCTATTTTGATCCCTGTTTTTGGAGATTCATTCCCCCGTTAAAAGGCTTATGTTGGAGAGCTGCCTCCAATTAGCTCCCTGAAATGTAGAGCATTTCCGTCAACCTCACCGTTTCCCATCAATTCTAATTCGCCATTTACTCATCCAGACCACTTTCAAGCGCCTTCGAACTGAAACCTTCGATGAGTGAGGAAGCGCAAATGTGGTCGCATCAAATATGGCGGTGATGGCTTCCCGAAACTGCTGTCAGTCAATGTGACAATGCCCTAACGGCCCCCCTACAGCCTCTGACAGATCATTAATAATTTTCATAATGTGAAAATTATTTTTCTCATTGCAAAACATATCGCGCTTAATATATCCTTCGGCCACGAGAGGTTGCCACCGGAACTGACGAATTCCGGCTTGGGGTAGTTGACTTCGATAGGGGCTCAGGGTTGCGAACTGATGAAAACGGCTAAGCAAATGACTAATCAGGCTAGTACGTCGCCCGCAGGATTGACTTTTGATGCGCAACCGGCGCGCCGGAAGATTCAGTCCGTGGAACGGGCGCTTTCCCTCCTTGAGCTACTGGCTGAAGCGACCGACGGGGTTCGGTTGAACGATATTTCGCGTATTCTCGACCTCAACGTCAGCACCTGCCACCATCTGTTAAGAACGATGATGGATCGGGGGTATGTCGCTCAATCTGGAAAGGACCGCGCTTATTTCCTGGGCAACAAGGTCTCGGAGTTGAGTGGATCGCGCATGCGGCAGTTCAACCTCGCCGACGTCGCCATGGCGGATCTGCGCGGGCTCAATAAACGGACAGGCGAGACGGTCCACCTGACCGTTTGGCGAGGCGACGAATTGGTGACCATCGCTGTTCTTGATTCGCATCACGCCGTGCGGGTCGTGTCCGGCCCGAGCGGCAAGGCGGAAGCCGTACATGCCACGGCGACGGGAAAGGCCATACTCGCCTGGTTACCGGAACCCGAAGCCGACAGGATTATTGCCCGCTCCGGCATGACCCGGTTCACTGACAATACAATCACTGACCACGATAAATTGGTGGAGGAATTCCGCCATGTCCGTCGCAACGGATTCTCCGTTGATCACGAAGAGTTTCAACCTGGCGTGATCTGTATTGGTGCTGCTATCCGGGACCATGCGGGTGCCGTAATCGGGTCATTCAGCTGCTCCCTGCCGACCATGCGAGCCGACGAAACAAATCTGCGATCTGTCGAGGCAGAAGTTAAGGCCGTCGCGCGGGCGATCTCTGACAAATTGGAAGGGGTGGTCAACTCGGATACCGACAACGACCCTCTCTATGCAACAAACTGAATTCAAGACAAGGAGACCATCAATATGGCAATGCCAGAAAATGTAAAAACCAGTACAGACTACCCGATTCCTGAAACCCATAAGGCATGGGTATTGGGTGATCCCGGCGAATTGTCCCTCACCGAGAAACCTGTTCCTGTTCCCGACAGGGCGGAAGTACTGGTCCGCATTGATGCCATCGCGATTTGTGGAACGGATCTGGAAATCATCTACAACGGCCCACCGGCACTGATCGAAGGCGGCCAGCCATTTAATAAAAACTTCACGCCGGGTCACGAATACATGGGCACCGTGGTAGCACTTGGACCTGGTGTCGACGAATACGGGATTGGCGATCGGGTGACCGTCGAAATCCACGCCGGGTGCGGCCAGTGCAAACGTTGCCGCGAGGGCATGTACACGTCATGCCACAATTATGGGAAAAACTACGGGGACGTCGACAAAGGACATCGCGCGAACGGTTTCTCAACGGACGGCGGTTTCTGTGAGTACGCGGTGAATAGCGTCAATACCCTGGTCCACGTCAGCGATTCCATGAGCGACGAAGAAGCGACCCTGGTGGTGACCGCAGGAACGTCCATGTACGGTTTGACTGAACTGGGCGGTCTGGTTGCCGGTGAAAGCGTCGTTATTACGGGCCCTGGCCCCATCGGCCTGCTCGGCGTTGCCGTCGCCAAGGCTTTGGGAGCACAGCCGGTTATCCTGACGGGCACCCGTGACAACCGACTGGAAATCGGCACCCAACTAGGTGCGGATCACGTCATTAATGTGCGAAATGAAGATGTTGTCGAAAAGGTGCGCGAACTGACCGGCGGTCTCGGCGTCGATTATGTATTGGAATGCGCCGGTGCGCCAAACGGCTTCAACGAAGCCGCCCAGATGGTAAACCGTGGTGGGAAAATCTGTCTTGCCGCCTTCCCCAGCAAGGATGTGCCCGTCGATGTGGCGCATCTTGTCCGTAACAATATCTATGTCTATGGCATCCGTGGCGAGGGCAAGAGCGGCACCCACCGCGCCGCTGCCTTCATGGACCAGAAGCGTTTCGACGCCACTTTGATTCACACCCACACCTTCATGATGGACGACCTGCCGGAAGGCATTCGTTATGCCAAGGACCGGGTAGAGGACGCCATCAAAGTTGTTGTGAAGAACGAATTCGCCTACGCCAAGAAAACGGCAGTGGCGGCGGAGTAAGGTCAGGGATCATGCTCACCTGCGACGATTATGTGGTTCCGGAGAACCTGCTTGATGCGCTGATGGCGTGGTCGGGCGCGCCCGAAGGCAGTCGTCTTTTGGCGGGCGCAACCGACACCTTGCCGTGGGCCCGTCAGGGTCGGGCCGGAGATGTCGCAGGTGACGTGCATGTTCCAACAATCATCGACGTCTCCCGTGTCACCGGACTAGACGGATACGACTTTCCCAACGCTGGCCGTATCCGGCTGGGCGCAAATGTTGTGTTCCAGCAATTTCTGGAAGACCCGGAACTGCGCGAGCATTTACCCCACATGTCATCTTGCGCCATGTGGTTCGCCGACGATCAAATTCGCCGTCAGGCGACGGTCGCCGGCAACATCGTCAATGCGTCACCGGCCGCCGACGGGGTGGCGCCACTGGTGGCGCTAAATGCCACCGTCGAACTGGCGCGCCAGGAAAATGGCACCATCGAACGGCGCTCTGTTCCCTTGATATCATTCATCGAAGGACCGGGGCGGACACAGATGGCACCCGGCGAAATCTTAACCAGCATTAGCTGTGATTCAGCCAAAGGTTATGGCGGCTCTTTTGAAAAAGTTGGCCATCGCCGCTCGCTGGTGATCTCGGTGGTATGTGCAACCTGCTGCGTGAAACCCTCAACCGACGGCATGACGTTCGAAGATGTGCGCCTTGCCCTCGGTGGCGTCGGACCGACGCCCATGCGTCTCGATGACGTCGAGACTTTCTTGCGGGGTCAACCAATCTCAGCCGCCGTTATCGCCGAGGCCGCAACCATGCCAGTTGATCGCGTCGCCTCAAGGACTCGCCGCACCTACCGGCGCGAAGTCGTCTGTGGTTTTACCGAGCGTGCAATTCGCGGCGCACTGGCGTCGATTAACGTTGAAATACCCGACCATCTCGGCACAGGACAAGGGGCAGCAGATGTCTGATATTACCGTCGAACTGACTGTCAACGGTCGTCCGGTTAAACGTCTCGCCAAACCATACTGGCGACTGCTCGACTTTTTGCGTGAAGAGCTTCACCTGACCGGCACCAAAGAAGGGTGTGGTGCCGGTGAATGTGGCACCTGTTCGGTGTTCGTCGACGGTGCGTTGATGAAGGCTTGCCTGCTGCCCGTCGCCAAGGCCGATGGCGCTGACATCCAGACCGTCGAGGGGCTTGCCGGACCAAATGCAATGACGGTCATGCAGCAGGCGTTTCATAAAACCGGCGCCAGCCAATGCGGCTACTGTATTCCCGGAATGGTGATGGCGGCGACGGCGGCATTACGTGACAACCCAGACGCCGATCATGACGAAATCAAGGAACGGATCGGCGGCAACATTTGTCGTTGCACCGGTTACCAGAAAATCGTTGAGGCCGTCGAACTTGCCCGTGACGTGATCAACCAGAAAGTGCCCACCACAGCGTTGGATGAAGACGCCGACATGGAGCGCTTCATCGGCGGCAACGTGCGCCGTATCGATGCGCCGGGGAAAGTTTCCGGTGCACTGCGTTATGCCGGCGATATGACCATGCCAAATATGGTGCACATGCAGGTCCTACGTAGCCCACACCCGCATGCCCGTATCGTGTCCCTCGACGTTGCCGACGCCGCGGGCCTGCCGGGTGTCGAAGGGGTTATTACCAGTGCTGACGTCCCCGGCGTCGATGGGTTCGGCGTCTTCGTCCATGACCAACCAGTCATGGCGCGCGACAAAGTCCGCTATGTTGGAGAAGCCGTTGCCGCCGTTGCCGCCGTCGATCTGGAGACTGCTAAAAAAGCCATTCGCCTGATCAAGGTGGTCTACGAAGAGCTGCCCGCCGTATTCGATCCCGAAGAAGCGCTCGAAGCGAGTGCACCTGTGGTGCACGATGAGGTGCCGAGCAATCTGGTCAAACACATTCCCATCTCTAAGGGAGATGTCGCCAAAGGTTTTGCCGACTCTGATTTGATCATCGAGAACACCTACCAGACCCAACAGGTTGAGCATGCCTATCTGGAACCGGAAGCCGGATTGGCTTACGTCGATGCCGATGGCGTGGTGACGGTACATTCACCCAGTCAGAACATCTCCCATCACCGCCATATGTTGTCCGATATCCTGGCCTTGCCGATCAATAAGGTCCGCATGATCATGAGCCCCGTCGGCGGGGGGTTCGGCGGCAAAGAAGACATGATCTATCAGGGCATGCTGGCGCTGATGACGATCAAGACGGGTCTGCCGGTCCGGTTGGTCTACACACGCGAGGAATCAATCGTCACCACGGCAAAACGCCACCCTGCCCGAATCACCTATAAGATGGGCCTGACAAAAGACGGCCGCATTCTGGCCACCGAGATCAAGGCTGTTTGTGATGGCGGTGCCTACGGCATGTCGACCGAGGGCGTGATGCGCAAGATGGCGATTCTGGGCCCGGGGCCGTATGACATACCGAATGTTAAAATAGACACCTACGGTGCATATACCAACAACACACCCAGCGGCGCCTTCCGGACATTCGGCGCCATGCAGAGTCAGTTCACCACCGAGTCACACTTGGACCTGTGCGCCGAACGGCTGGGATTAGACCCGTTCGAGCTCCGCATATTAAATGCCATGCGCCCGGGAAGCACGACCCATACCCAACAGCGACTTGACCGCGCCAGTTATCTTGAGGTGCTTGAGGCGACGCGTAATGGTGCCGGATGGGAAGCGGGTCCGTCAAATATCCGTGGTGCCAATCGGGGTGACCTGAACGGGTTGGGAAATCGCAAACCCTGTACCTTGGGCTCGCGATTGCATGAAGACCTACACAGGACGAACGGGATGTCTAAGCGTGGCCGTGGCATGGCCGGGTCGTGGTATGGCATCGCCAGAACAGCGGCCATGGACCGTGCCGGTGCCTGGGTTGAATTAGACGACGGCGGCACGGCAAAAGTCGTCACCGGAGTAACCGAAATTGGTGAGGGCATCCTAACAGTGTTGGCCCAAGTTGCCGCCGATGAGTTAGGCATCCGTCCCGAAGACATAACCATCGGCGATAACGATACCGCACGTTCGCCTGAAGCGGCGCATGCGGGCGCAACCCGCCAGACCTATATGATTGCCAACGCGGTGGCCATGGCATGCCGAGATGCACGGGAGAAATTTGATAAGGAAATAGCCGCGTACTGGGGTGTCGAACCAGATCAGATAGAGGCATCTGGCGGACAGATATGGGCACAGCAAACGAACCAACGCATGTCGATGGCGGAAGCTGTTCACATCTGCAAGACTGTTCGTGGGTTTGTGCCCGTCGGATCGGGTAACTACACGGCCCACCACACCGGGCTCGACCCCGTAGATGGATCCGGCAAACCTTGGCAAGCTTATGTGTTTGGCTGCCAGATTGCTGAAGTTGAAGTCGATACTGTTACCGGGGAAGTTCAAGTTTTGGGCATCTGGGCGGCTCACGATGTCGGCCGTGCCGTCAATCCGCGCGGTGTAGAAGGTCAGATTGAGGGAGCCGTCGTCCAGGGTTTGGGCCAGGCATTAATGGAAGACTACATAACCGTCGATGGGCACAGCTCCACCGACAGCTTTGCCAAGTACATCCTGCCAACGGCACTTGATGTTCCCCACATCACTTCAATTATCGTTGAAGATCCAGATCCACTTAGCCCGCTCGGCGCAAAGGGCATTGGCGAACCGGCTCTGGTGCCAACGGTCCCCGCAATTATGAACGCGATCTATGATGCTATTGGTGTCCGGATCACGTCCTTGCCGGCAACGCCGGAAAAAATTCTTGCCGCCCTTAGACAAAAGCAACAATCAGAAGCAGAGGGCATTGCGGCAGAATAAGCGATGAAAAAATTATCATCATGTAACTCGAGCTGAAAAAAATGGAGGTTTCAAATATGTTAAAGCTTAATAAGTTTACCCGCCGGAGCGTTGTCGCCGCCGTTGCAGGGGCATTCACTGTCGCCGGATTTGGTGCAATCGCCAATGCCGGATTTCCAGATAAACCAATTCAATTCATCATTCCTTTCGGCGCTGGTGGCGGTGCCGATATCGAAGGCCGCCTGCTTGCTGACGAAATGAGCAAGGTCCTCGGAGTTCCCGTGGTTCCGGTAAACAAACCGGGCGGCGGTGGCGCAGTGACCTATACGTATGTCAAAAATGCCAAGCCGGACGGCTACACGATCGCTTGGAACTCCACCTCAATCCTAACATCCAGCAATATCGGAAACATGCCGTTCAAGCACGATGCTCTGGACCATCTTGGCCAGGTCGAGCACCAGCCCATGCCGTTTGCCGTTAAAGGCGACGCTCCATGGAAGACGTTGCAAGAATTCGCTGCCTATTGCAAAGCGAACCCTGGCAAGGTCAAAATCGCCAATTCAGGCACCGGTAGCGCAACCCACTTGGTCTCCATCGCAATGGTGAACGCCATGGGCTGCAAAGTGATTCACCTGCCTGTCGGCACCAAACGTCGCAACGCAACCGTCCTGTCTGGCGAGGCTCAGGCCATGAACGCACCTTTGACGGCAGCACTGAACCTGACTAAGGCAAAGAAAATTCGCCTGCTGGCCGTTCCCAGTGCCAAACGCAATGCAGCTATCCCTGACGTGCCGACGGCCAACGAAACCGGGTTCAAAGCAGAACTGGACCTGTTCCGCGGTCTGTCGGTTCCAAAGGGCACTCCAGACGCGATCAAGGTCCAGTTGTACGACGCCATGAACCAGGCTGCACATTCAAAAGCCTTTACCGGGCTGGCGAACAAGAAGGGGTTCACTATTGATACCCTTAAACTTACAGACTTCGAAGCGATGCTCTCCAGAGAGGATGCAAAAGTAGCTGCGATTATGAAGGGCGCTGGTCTGTATCAGTCCAAGGCAAAAAACTAGAAACGCCACAACCGCAACTGCGGTCCGACGTGCAAAGACACTGAGGGAGCTAATTGCCATGATCATGCCTGTGAAAAATATTATTGCCGCTATCGTTTTTGCGGTGATTGGTATTGGTTATGGCTCGCTCGCCTCGGGTCTGCCGGATAGGGCGGGAATTGGTGTTCCAGGCCCCGCCTTCTTTCCTCAATTGATTGCCGGTCTTATCGTATTTCTATCGATGGCGTTGGCTTATAAAGGCATTTCCGGACTGAAAGATCTCGATCAGCAACGAAATGACACAGTATTTCCCGCCAAGGCCATTTGCCTGATTTCCTGGTTCGTTGCATTTATTTATTCCTTGCCCTATCTGGGTTTTTTGTTCGCCGGGGTACCGTTTTTCGCTGGCCTGATGATGATGTGCCAATCTCGCCGGTGGCTCCAACTTACGGTTGGGGCGGCGACGATCCCGATTGTTCTTTTTTACCTTTTCCGTGACGGCTTTCATATTTTATTGCCGCACGCACAATGGATGTGAGTTGATTTTATGAGCGACGTCGCTCTTGGTTTTCAGCAAGCCACACAATTTTCCAGCCTGATTGCAACCGCGATCGGTGTGCTGTTGGGGCTTGTGGTTGGCATGATTCCCGGCATGACGATCAGTACGGGGATCATCATCGTGCTGCCGATGACCTTCGCGCTGGATCCGAATATTTCGATCGCCTTGTTGCTGGGGTTGTACGTCGCCGGTATGACGGGCGGCAGTTTTTCTGCAATTCTGCTTAACATTCCCGGCACCCCCTCGGCCTCGGCAACCGCGATTGACGGTTATCCTATGGCTGCCAGAGGTGAGCCTGGGCGGGCTTTGGGCATTGCCATCGTCGCCAGTTTTGTTGGTGGCCTGTTCAGCTTTGGTTGCCTGTACCTGATATCCCCGTTTCTTGCCGATCTGGCGCTGGACTTCCAGGCTGTTGACTTGTTCGCCTTGGTTTTTTTCGGCCTGACCGTAATATGCAGCTTCGCCGCCAAGTCCCTGGTGAAGGGATTGATGTCTGCCGTGATTGGCTTGATGATCGTGTCCATCGGCCAAGACCCCATAATGGGCACCGCGCGTTTCACCTTCGGCGATGCAAACCTGCTATCGGGTATTCACTTCCTGACCGCAATGATTGGTTTGTTTGCCATTCCCCAGTTGGTCGAAAACATTTGCACCGAACATTCGATCCGTAAAGACAACAATACCCGCATCGGTGTGCGCGGAGTCATCCCCTCTCTCTCTGACTTGAAGCGCATGCTGGTGCCGGTATCCATTGGCGCACCCATTGGATCGTTCCTCGGCGTGCTTCCCGGCGCTGGGGGGCCGATCGCCGCCTTCATCAGCTATGACTATGCGAGGAAGGCAAACAAAAATCCGGAAACATTTGGCAAGGGTGCTACGGAAGGCATCGCCGCACCGGAATCGGCCAACAACGCGGTGACCGGTGGCGCGTTGATCCCAATGATGACGCTGGGCATTCCAGGAGACCCGGTGACGGCGATTCTGATTGGTGCCCTGCTGGTGCATGGTTTGGCGCCGGGGCCGATGCTGTTTATTGAACGAGCAGATTTCGCCTACGGACTGATATTTTCATTCTTCTGGGCTAACATTTTCAATCTGGTGATCGCACTGGCGGGCATCGGCGCGTTAATCAGAGTCCTGGCGACACCCAGAGCATTGATGATGCCAACCATCGCGCTCCTGTGTGTAATTGGCAGCTATGCTCTGCGCAATTCGTTCTTCGACGTATGGGTGATGCTCGGTTTCGGCGTGATTGGCCTTGGCATGCGCTGGCTCAACATGCCGGTCGTACCACTTCTGTTGGCCTTGGTGTTGGGCAAACCTTTGGAGGAGCACTTACGCATTGCTTTGACAGCATCACAAGGCGATCTGACGGTCTTCGTCTCCTCGCCCTATAGCGTATTTTTCTTGAGCCTCGCGGCGTTATCCGTCGTGTGGTCGCTGGTTTTAGAACCCCGACGAGAGAAGGCTAAACAAGCCCGTCTCGCCAGTGGTGTTTAAGTTTAGGTAAGGCAAAAATAATGATATCCGATTTTTCCCACGAATTGCGAAGCCGGGCAAAAGCCATCGCTCGCCACGGCAGCATTGATGGCGCCGTTGACGCCGGCGACCTTCCCAAACAGTTCGACGCCACCCTGTCGGAAGGCCTTGTTCTGGGGTTGCTGAAGCAGGGCGTGCGTAAATATCTGGCGATCTTTGGTCACGGTTCCACGGACCTTGGCGAAGTCCTGCGCATCTATGAAGAAGAAGGCGTGACCCGGACCTGGAATTTCCGCAATGAGGTCTCCATGGCTCATGCCGCAACGGCGCTATCGTGGCAGTACGGAGAGGTCTCCGCTGTCGTTACGTCCATCGGTCCAGGTGCTTTGCAGGCCATGGCAGGATCGTTGGCCGCGGCATCCAATGGCGTTGGCATTTATCATATCTATGGCGATGAGACGACCCATGGCGAAGGTTACAACATGCAGCAAATCCCCAAACCCCAACAGGGGTTGTATGGGCAATTGACGGCACTCATGGGCGAAAGTTATGTCATGCATACGCCAGAGGCGCTTCGCGACATGTTACGCCGGGGAACCGGACGGGTACATCACCCGACCAAAGCCGGACCGTTTTATATGATGCTGCCGCTGAACACCCAACCACAGATGCTCCGTCTTAATTTGGGCGCACTGCCAGAGAGACTATCCGTTCCGCCGCTCGTCGGTGCTGACAGCGACGCCTTTGGTGCCGCGGCAGATGTTATCAGTGACCACAAGCGCATCGTCATGAAAGTTGGAGGTGGTGGCCGCCGTCACCCTGAGGCAGTTCGCAAACTGGCAGAGGCGGTTGGCGCGGCGGTAGTGCTGTCCCCGGGGTCGACTGGCGTTTTGCCCGACGGGCACCCACAAAACATGCACGTTGGCGGGTCCAAAGGTTCGATATCCGGCAATTATGCCATGTGTGAAGGCGACTTGCTGATCGTTGTCGGGTCACGCGGTGTTTGTCAGGCAGACTGTTCCGGTGTGGGTTACGAAAATGCTCAGGCCGTGATCAATATCAACGCCGACCTGGGTGATGCAGCACATTATAACCAAACTCACATATTACAGGGTGACATCGGGGCAACCGTCGACGCCCTGTTGGGTGCCCTGGTTGGTGTTGATTTATCTGGTCGTGAGGAATGGATGGACGCCTGCGCTGCCAAAAAGGCCGAATGGTGTGCCTTTAAAAACAGTCGTTATGGCGCTCCGACGCTGGATGATCCGGTTTTTGCTAAACCCGTGCTGACTCAACCGACAGCCATCAAGGCAGTCGCTGACTTTGCCAAGGAAATTGGTGCCGTCAAACTGTTCGATGCCGGCGATGTGCAGGCCAACGGTTTCCAAATTGTCGAAGATGATAGGCCCGGTGAAACCTACACGGAAACCGGTGCCTCCTATATGGGTTTTGCCGTCAGCGCAATTGTCGCCGGTGGAATTGCCGAGACACCGGCCTACACCATCGCCTTCACCGGTGATGGTTCATTCATGATGAACCCGCAAGTACTGATCGACGCTGTGGAACACAATGCCGAGGGCATGATCGTGATTTTTGACAATCGCCGCATGGCCGCCATTTCAGGACTGCAACTGGCCCAATACAGCAATGATTTCAGAACCAATGATGGTGTCGCCGTCGATTACGTCCAGCTGGCGTCGGCGATCTCGGGGGTCAACGCCATTGACGGCAGTGGAGATACGACGGCGTTGAAGGAAGCGCTTCAACAAGCCCGGTCCCACAAGGGCCTTTCTGTTGTCCATGTCCCGGTCTACGCCGGTGAAGATGAACGGGGGGGCATGGGGGCCTACGGTTCATGGAATGTCGGCAATTGGTGCGACGATGTACAAGAACGCTGGCATAGCCAGGATATTTGAGGAAAAGAAATGTACGAAAACTACGGACTATATATTGACGGTGAATGGCGTTCGGCTTCCGACGGCGGCGTGAAAGAGGTCTTCGACCCCGCCACTGAAACCGCCATTGGCACGATTCCGGCAGCAACGCCTGCGGACTTAGATGCAGCGATCGCCGCAGCCGAACGCGGCCTTAAGATTTGGCGCACCACAAGCCCCTGGGAGCGTGGAGCCATCATTCGCAAAGTCGCCGAGCTGATCCGCCAGCGGGTTGATGCCATCGCCGAGATAATGGCAGCGGAGACCGGCAAACCGGTCGCCGAAGCAACGGCGGAAACCAACGCCGCCGCTGATCAATTCGAATGGAATTCAGAGGAAACCAAGCGGATCTATGGACACACCATCGAGGGCCGGACGCCGGACGTGCGGATGACCGTGCGCTACCAGCCGGTCGGTGTGGTTGCCGCATTTTCTGCCTGGAACTTTCCCGCCTTGCTGCCCTCGCGCAAGATCGCCGCGGCGCTCGGCGCGGGTTGCTCCATCGTCGTCAAACCGGCAGGTGAAGCCCCCGGATCATGCATGGCGCTGATTCAGGCCTGCCATGACGCGGGCGTTCCAGCGGGTGTCGTAAATTTTGTCACTGGTGATTCTTCGGTGATTGCACCGCACCTGATCAAAGCAGATGCCGTGCGTAAAGTATCGCTCACCGGTTCTGTGCCGGTGGGACGTCAAATCCTGCACATGGCCGCCGATGGTGTGAAGAAAGTGACCATGGAGCTGGGCGGCCACGGGCCGGTGCTGGTGTTTGATGACGCCGATGCCGACGCCGCCGCACGCACTTGCGCGGCAACCAAGTTTCGCAACTGCGGCCAAGTCTGTATTTCCCCGTCGCGTTTTTATGTACACGAAGCGGCTTACGACACTTTTGCCACGGCCTTTGCTGAAGTCGCGAAAAGCCTGAAGGTCGGTCGTGGACTTGATGATGGAATCCAGATGGGTCCAATGGCCAACGCCCGCGGCCTCGCCACGGCCAAAGCGATGATTGCCGACGCCCAGGAACGCGGCGCCGACCTGCTGGCCGGTGGCGGCACACCAGCGGGCATGGACAAAGGGTATTTTCTTGAACCCACCGTACTTGGCCGGGTGCCCGACGACGCCAAAATCATGATCGAAGAGCCGTTCGCTCCGGTCGCTCCGATTACAACCTTTACCGATACCGACGAAGTCCTGGAACGTGCCAACAGCTTGCCGTTCGGATTGGCTGGTTACGTGTTCACCTCGTCTCTCAGGACAGCTCACGTTGCCTCCGAGGCCTTGGAATGCGGCATGGTCGGTGTCAATGAAATGCTGCTGGCGACGGCGGAAGCGCCGTTTGGTGGCATCAAGGAAAGTGGCATGGGCCGCGAGGGTGGTTCGCTGGGCATCATGGATTATCTGGAACCCAAGTATATCAAGATGAAACTATAATCATGGCCGATGAAAAAGACCCCAAGGGTTTAGCACGCGGGCTCACCAATTACGGCGACGCCGGTTTTGCCGTGTACCTTCGTCGCTCGTTCGCCAAGTCCATGGGCTATTCAGATGACATGCTGTCACGGCCCATCGTCGGCATTGCTTATACGCCGAGCGGATTCAACAATTGCCATCGGCACTTCCCGGAGATGCTGGAGGCGGTCAAACGAGGGGTGATCGCAGCTGGCGGACTGCCACTGGAGTTTCCCACCGTATCACTGGGCGAGGTGTTCCTGAATCCGACCAGCCTGTTTTACCGAAACCTCATGTCCATGGACACGGAAGAGATGATCCGGGCGCAGCCGATCGACTCGGTTGTGCTGATGGGGGGATGCGACAAGACGGTGCCTGCGCAGTTGATGGGTGCCGCCAGCGCCGGTAAACCGGCCATTCAGCTGGTCGCAGGCCCGATGATGACCAGTCGCTACGGCGACGAACGACTGGGCGCGTGTACGGATTGTCGCCGGTTCTGGGGCAAGTACCGCGCCGGGGAGGTATCGACCAAGGAAATTCAGACCATTGAAGGTGGCCTCGCGACCACGGCAGGCACCTGCGCCGTTATGGGCACCGCCAGCACCATGGCGTGTATCACTGAAGCATTGGGCATGATGTTGCCGGGAACGGCGGCGATACCCGCCGTCCACGCCGACCGCCTGCGCGCCTCAGAGGCGACCGGAAAACGTGCCGTTGAGCTGATTGGTTCCGACCTCACGCCGGACAGGATCATTACCGAAGCGTCGGTGGAGAACGCTCTCCGCGTATTACTGGCGCTCGGCGGCTCGACCAACGCCATTGTTCATCTGGCGGCCGTTGTCGGCCGGTTGGGAATTAAGGTTTCGCTCAAACGCATGAACGAACTCAGCGACACCACGCCGGTGCTTGTCAATCTTAAACCTACAGGTGATGCCTATATGGAGGACTTCTTCGCCGCCGGCGGTATGTCGTCAGTGCTGCGAGAACTGGAGCCCCTGTTGAACCTGGACTGCATCACCATCACCGGTGAAACTCTCGGCCAACGCATCGCCGCAGAACGCGAGGCTTACGTAGACCGCGCGGTCATCGCAACATCGGGCGAACCGGTAGAACCGGTTGGCGGTCTGGTCGCCCTATTCGGTACGCTGGCGCCACTGGGGGCCATTTTGAAACGCTCGGCAGCCGACAAGAACTTGTTCGAGAAGGAAGGCCGCGCTGTGGTGTTCACCTCGCTCGAAGACCTGGCAGCGCGTATCGACGATCCTGACCTAGACGTAACGGCAGACGATTTCCTGGTATTGCAGAACGCCGGACCAAAAAGCCCGTCGGGGATGCCAGAAGCCGGGTACTTGCCGATCCCATCCAAGTTGGCGCGGGCCGGGGTCAAGGACATGGTCCGGATATCAGATGCCCGCATGAGCGGCACCGCCTTCGGCACCATCGTTTTGCATGTCACGCCCGATGCCGCATCCGGCGGCCCGCTGGCTCTGGTCCGGAATGGCGACCGTATCCGCCTCAGCGTCAAGGACCGGTGCATCGACCTTTTGGTGAATGAAGACGAACTGGCGAAGCGCCAGGCGGAACTGGACAAACAGCTCAAGACCGCGCCGCCTGCGCGTGGTTACCAGAAACTTTATTACGACACGGTGTTGCAAGCGAACGACGGTTGCGACTTTGACTTCTTGCAGGGAAAATAGGGGATCATCCGATGAAAGAGTCTCTTTACGCATACATGAAACCGGGCCTGGTTCATTTTAAAGCCTATCCGCAGGTGATGCAGGGGCGTGACTACGTCGAAACCCTGGAGAAAATCTGTGAAGATGATTTCTGGTCCGTGGTCGAACTGGGTCCGGTCAAGGATGTCCGGGAACGTGACCGGGCGCGCAAGATGCTCGCCGTATCTGGTATGACCGTGTGCTACGCGACCCAGCCGACAATCCTTCCGCAAAAACTCAACCCGCACCATTTCGACAAAGCCGAACGGGCGCGTGTTTTAAACATCATCAAGAATTGCGTCGATGAAGCGTACCAACTGGGTGCGGGATATATTCGCGTGATGTCGGGCAAGGACCCGGGAGACGAAAAGCGTGATGAGGCCAAAAAGATTTTCGTTGATTTCTTGCACGAGGTTTGTGATTACGTGAAGGCCAATGGCGACATGGTTGTAACCTTGAAGATATTTGACCGGGATATCGACAAAAAGGCCCTGATTGGCCCCTTTGCCGACGCTCGGGAAGTCGCCGAACCGGTAGCCGCCGCGCACGACAATTTTGGCGTGTTGGCCGATCTGTCGCATTTCCCGCTTTTGCGTGAAGAACCGAAAGACGCCATTCCTTTGGTCAAGGACTTCTTTATGCATTTCCATATCGGCAACTGCGTCGTCGAAGAAGGCCATTACCTGTATGGTGATCTGCAACCTCGTTTTGGTATTCCGGGCGGCTCAATTGGCGTGCCGGAAGTACGCGACAACTTCCGCGTCCTGCTGGAGCATGGCCTGCTGAACAACGAAAACCCGCCGGTGCTAAGCGCCGAGGTGCGACCCTTACTGGCCGAAGAAACCTCGGCATTAGTCATCGCCAACGCCAAACGGGTAATCCGCGAGGCCTGGGCGCAGGCTTAGGGCCCGGCACCTAGAAACCCCGCGTCATTAACCTGCGCTAAACCTTGGGTGCTGCCTGAAGAGACGGCCTGATCGCGGCTGATCGCTCTTAGGCTGACGTCACTTTTAAACCCCACCGCTATGAACGATTTCATAATAGATCACTTCAAGTTCATTTTTGTGTTTGGTTTCTTCGTTGGCCAGATACTTGAACAGATCATGAATCGGTCCGGGCTCGGTGGTGTTGGCCAGGGCGTGGTATTGCTCCATTGCCGCGTGTTCACGCATCAGCGCATATTGCAGAACAGCCTGATCGTCGGGCTTTTCACCGAGATCCGGCAGGTGAATACAATCGGAGAATTTTCGGTCGCTGACCGGACGTTCGATTTCCGCTTCCAGCATCTTGTCCAGATCCCGGCGTTCCAGCAATTGAGAAAACAGATCAAAATGCTGCTGTTCTTCTTCGGCCAGTTCCTCCACCAGATAACGAATGTTCTTGCTCACCTTAGGCGTCAGGTCAGCATAAAAATCCCGGGCGGTACGTTCGAAATCGATCGCCACCGCCAGGATATCGCGCAAGCTGGTCAGGGGTTTGAGCTTGTCGTATCCACTTTTATGGGGCGTCATGCCTTGGCCTCCTGTTGTTTGAACACGGCGTCGATGCTATCAGCGACCCGGTGCCCATCAGCGACGGCATGAATGACATCCGGCCCATTGACGCAGTCACCGGCGGACCACAGCCATGCGACTGAGGTACGGCCATCAGGGTTAACCGCAAGCCGGCCGCGGTTCCATTCCAGTTCTTCGGTTAACTCATCACCCAGCAGGCTGACATCAGATGCCTGTCCAATCGCCTCGATAACCATGTCGCCGGGATGCACGATTTCATCACCTTCATCGTAACTGGGGGCAAAGCGTCCTTTGTCATCAAAAATGGAATTGACCCGCCACGTCCTCAAGCCGGTTAGATTTCCGTCGCCGTCGATGAGGACTTCCTGCGGGCCACGGGCATCATAAATCTCAATGCCTTCTTCCCCGCATTCCTTCACTTCTTCCGGATCGGCCAGAAAGTGGTCCAGATCTTCCAGGGCGGTCAGGGTCATGTTGACCTCGCCGTAGGTCTGTTTTTGCAACCGCGCCAAACTGCGCGCGATGTCCATGGCAACGTTGCCACCGCCAATTACCACCGCCTGCTTGGGCACAGAAATTTTTTCACCATCGGTAATCATCCGTAACAAATCCACCGCCTTGGTCACATTCGCATGGTCCGCCCCCGGAACCCGGGTCGAGCGCCCCAGATGCAGTCCGATGGACAACATCACCGCATCATACTCTTCATGCAGTTGCGCCATGGGGATGTCGTTGCCGATGCGGCTGTTACAGCGGATATCGACGCCCAGTCCGGCGATCACATCAATATCGCGGTCCATGGCATCGTAGGGCAGGCGATATTCGGGAATGCCGTATCGCGGCATGCCGCCGGGTTTATCCAGAGCCTCAAAGACAACCACCTTATGCCCCATACGGGCCAGGTCATAGGCAGCGGTCAGCCCCGCAGGGCCGGCGCCGATGACGGCGACTTTTTTGCCTGTCGCCGGTCCCGGTTTACCAACGATATCCGCATATCTTTCGTAAGGCACCTGATCCGTGATGTGACGTTTGAGCCAGCGGATGGCAATGGGGTCGCCCTCGTGTCGCGCCGCACATACTGTTTCACATGCGTGGGTACAGACCCGGCCACAGACTTCTGAGAACGGATTGGTTTCATAGAGTAGTTTCAGGCCCTGCTCGTAATCGCCGTCGCGGATGGTCGCAATGTAATCGGGTATCGACATGTGGGCCGGACAAGTGGCAACGCACAGACCACAGGCAACGCAACGTTCGGCTTCACGTTTGGCTTCCTCAACGGAATATCCGGCGACAATCTCGGCGAACGAATCGATGCGCACTTCGGGCTCAAGCTCTTGCATCGGCACCCGGGTTTGCGGGACGATACCGTGGTCATCGGGGCGTGTGTACCCGAGTTCGGAATTATCCCAGTGTTTTTTATCAATGCCAGGGGTGAAGCGGAAGGCGTCGGGGTCACTTTCGACCCACTGATAAGCGTTGGACATGGTCAGTGAACCGGTCATGCAGACATCGACGCACAATGCGCACCAGCAACACCGGCCATAATCAATACGTGGACGCAAACCTGAATCGTCGCCCCCGGTCTTAATACCCTCGGCTCCTTCGACCGGCACCATATCGATGGCCCCGTTCTGACAAATCACCTCGCAGGTGCCGCAGCCGATGCAAGTATCCACATCGTTTTTATGAAACCCGCGATAACGTGGTGCGCCCGGTCGATCATTGATCGGATCGGGAATCGTCACCGGATCGCGGAACAGGTTTTTCCACGCACTGAAAGGAGAAAGAACGTCGTGTATCGTCATCGCTATCTCTCAATCTCTGGTGGATAGGTGTGCAGCGAAACCATAAGGCCCGCAACATCAGCTATATTGAGGTTTACAATCAACCGTTCAAGAAGAGCGACGGCATGAGTATACGAAGGTCCACGGACGTTCACGCGACGGGGATAACCGCTGCCATCGGTGACCAGGTAATAGCCATATTCGCCCCGCGAACATTCACCTCGGATGTACGTTTCGCCACGTGGAATCTTCCAGTGCAGAACATTCGGCAACTTGGTCATCAGCGGCCCTTCACTGGGCATTTTGGCGATAATCTGGCGGACCAAATCGACAGATTGCAGGATATCGCGGCGGCGAACTTCGGCGCGTGCAAAAATATCCGAATCCTGGCCGACAATCGGTTCGAAATCGAGTTTGGGGTAGACAAGATAGGGTTGATCCTTGCGCACATCCTTATTGACGCCAGCGGCACGGGCGTTCGGTCCGGTAACGCCATAAGGCTCAACTAATTCCGGATCAATATAACCAACGCCGATGGTGCGTTTCTTGAAAACGGCATTGCAGTACATGACATCATAGACATCACTCATCGTTCGTTCGATTTCCCGCAACGTCTCTTCGAGGCGACCTTCGAAACCCTCGGGCAACCCGTCGCGGACCCCACCCGGAAGAATAAACATGTGATATATTCTGGCCCCGGTCAGTTCTTCGAAACGATCAAGCATCAGGTCACGGGCGTAGGTGGTCCACTGGCCGATGACCCCCTGCCCCAGGCTGCCCGCCTGTCCACCAACATACATTAGGTAACTGTTTATCCGCCCCATCTCGAGGATTAGGGTGCGGATCCAATTGGCCCGCTCGGGAACCTGAATACCGGCCAGTTCCTCAACCGCGGCGGCGTAACAATATTCATTAAAGTCTGGCTCAGGCACGCAGATGCGGCAGACGATTGGGAAACACTGGATAAAGCTGCGGCGTTCCATCAGCTTTTCGAACCCGCGGTGCAGATAGCCAACATGGGTTTTGGCTTCAACCACTTCATCGCCACAGACGGTCAGTTCCAGCGACATGTTGCCGGTAATGCCGGGGTGCTGCGGCCCCTGCCAGAGTTTCAGGTATTTGCCCGACTCCAGATCAATGTCGAGCGTGCCGTCGGCCTTCTTTACCGGGTATTGGCTGCGATCAGGTACGTACTTGTCCATATCAGGCCTCGTCCGGATAAAGTTGTTTTTTCATATGCTGGGCCGGATCATGTGTTTCGCGCCCTTCTCGATGAACAAAATTTTCTTCAGAGAATTTCTTAGTATCAAACTCACGGCGATAAGGCGGGATATCGACCCAGCCCTCCAGAACAAACTCTTCATTCACCCTCGGGCTACCGGGGAAGTCGATGCCGAACATTTCGCGCAGTTCGCGTTGGTAGGTTGCGGCGGTCGGCCAGATATCGTGGATGCTTTCCATTTCCGAATTTTCACGGGGTATCATAACCCGCAATCCAAGATCCCAGCATTTTTGCCGATTGTTGAGAAGGTAGGTCAGCTGAAAGACATCTTCCTCAAGCCAATCGACTGCCGTTAGCAAGACAAGGTGAGTGAACCCTTCCTGATCGCGCAGGTGAAGCAAAAGCGAATGCAAGTGTTCACGCTGCGCGGTGATGAAGCAAAGGTCATCGCGCTGCTCGTGCAGATCCCCGAGGGCAAAACGTTCTTTGAGGTTGGTGTAGAATTTACGCATCATTTGTTACCAGTTGTAATCAGGCATATCCCAGTCTTTGATCACCTTCTTCTGGTTCGCCTTGTACCAGTCGAAGTTTTCGGCATAGATGTTGGCGCCCTCGCCCTTGCCAGCGCGAATGATCTTCTTCAGTTCCTCGAACCCACACAACAGTGCCTCGGGACGCGGCATGCAGCCGGTCACATAAAGATCGACCGGCATGTACTCATCGAGCTTCTTGATGGTGTTGTAGGAATCCCAGTACATGCCACCGTTGATCGTGCATGAGCCCAGCCCCATGACATATTTGGGGTTCTGCATTTGCTCGTATGATCGGATCACCCGCTTCAATGTCTTGACCGAAAGGTAGCCCGATATAATGAACAGGTTGGACTGACGTGGGGTCGGTCGCCACTGCACGCCATAGCGGTACGCATCGAAACGCGGTGTCATCAACGGACGCATTTCAATGGCGCCGCAGCCGGTCCCGAAACCCAAAATCCAGATCGATTCCGAACGCGCCCAATTGAACATGTCTTCGACAATCTTCACGTAGGCAGGCGGATGTGCCTTTGGAGGTTCGTTGCAGTAATAATCCTGCAACGGATCGACTTCGAACTCGAAACCGTCCGGACCTTTGACAACACGTTTTTTCAGTTCACTTTTCATATCAACTCACACCCAGACGAGGGCAATCACGCCCAACGGCAAGCCCCAGACCAAAAACCAACGGACCGATTGTTCAACCCGAAAGCGCGGAAAAACCACTCCGACAAAAACCGAGAACATATAAATCAGGAAAATTTTGAGGAAAAATACCGGCCAGCTCGCGGCCCCACCAAAAAACAGGTTCATGAAGATTACCGTTTTGGCGATGGGGAAAATTACCCGGTTGGTCTGCATTAGGGCCAGATAAGACGAGTGATACTCGGTCGGCGGACCAATCGGAATTTCTTGTGGTGCCAGCACAACATCAAACGGCGGACGCATCATGCCACCGAGAAAGGCGAGCATGGCGGCGGCGGTGGCAAATGGATTTGTGAACATCGTCCAATTCAAAATTCCGCCCTGCTGGGCAGCAACGATATCCGTAATCGACAGGGTTTGGTATTGCAGGGCGACGGCGAAAATCGCCAGGGTCAAAGGCAGTTCCGATGCCGTCACCTGCGACAGGCCACGGGTAACACCGATTGCTGCATGGGGATGTCCGCTTTCACCCGCACCAAGCGCCATGCCGAGCGTGCCAAAGAATATGAAATAAAGGGCGAGGATCAAATCGCCTGCAAAAGACAGGTTCGAAAACATTTCCGAGCCATAAATCGCCGGCACAAACAACAACAGGCCGACGCCGCCCGACAACCGGAAAACCGGCGCGAGATAGAACATATACCCATGCGTGATTGACGAGCGCAGGCTGTAATTTTTGATCAGGTCGATGTAATTTTGATAGATTGGAATGCCATGGCGGCGCCCAACCCGTGCCCCGATTTTGGCAATCAGCGCCGTCAACAACAATCCGTAGTTGATGACGATGAACAGGGTCAGCAACGAATATGGGATCATCATCCATTCGAACGTCATGTCAGAATTCCTATCAAGGCCATATGGACGACAACAACAAACCCCAGGAAGTGGAAGGCATAGGTCTGACCATTTCCGGTATACAGACGCCGCACAAAGTCAGAGACGCTATGCAATAGATTGATCACGGCGCCCCAGAAACGCGTCACGAAGGGCTGAAGAAAGAACCCCATCGCCTTGCGATAAGGGGCAAAGAAGTTCCACGCGAAATGGGTCGTCTCGGGACGATAGGGTCGTTCGGCGGCGAAGACGATATTGAACTGCTTAACCTTCTGCGCGTTGTGATTGAGGTATACCAGCCATGCCAGCAAGGTGACAAAAATCACGCCGATGACGACCATAATGGAAACCGGACTCCAATACCCGAAGGCACTGGTGATGGTAAGGCCGTCCCAGTTCAGACCGCCGTTAGGAAAGAATTGACTTATGTAGGTGTCGACGCGGCGCAGGGCCAAGCCGGGGAAGACCGCAAATCCCAAAAGAAATACGACATAGAGCATCTGCGGCAGGATGATCCAGAAAGGAGCCTCTTTCAGCCGCCGGTGTTCATCCTTCATCTGTCCAAGGAAAATCGTGTGGATCAGGCGGAAAAGATACAGAAAGGCAATCGGACCCGACAGGAAGATGATGATCATGGGGAGCTGGAAGTCAGCCGTCATGATCGCATTATAAAAAATCCAGCGACCCCCAAATCCTGATAGCGGTGGTACTCCGGAAACTGCGATGATGCCGATCAGAACCGCCAGGAACGACAGCGGCATCAACGTGATCAGGCCGCCCATACGATACATGTCACGTGTGCCCGTACGTTTGGCGACTCCGCCGACGGACAGGAACAGCATTGATTTGTAGACATGGTGATTGATGACGAACATCAGCGCCATTAACCAGCCGAGGTGGTTCATCATGGCCAGACCAAACAGCGCATACCCCATCTGACCAATCGACGAATAGGCCAACAGGCGTTTTGCATCCTCCTGGAAGGCGGCCAACAAATTCCCTACAAGTGCCGTCAGGGCACCAATCCAGAGCAAAACATAGGTTAACTCTATGCCGTAAAGGCTTGTCTTACCCATGGTCATCAACAGCACCATTAGGCCAAACAGACCGGCTTTCAACAGAATTCCCGACACCATCGGAGATACATCCGTTTCCGCTTCAGCGTGCGCGCCGGGCAACCAGATATGAACACCAATGGCGGCGGTTTTGGTCATGAACCCGACGGCCAGAAGGATGAAGACCCAGGGTGCCAAAGCGGGTGAAACTTGTCCCAAAGCGTCAATGGGGAACGGTACCTGTCCCTCGGCGGCGAGGGCAAACCCGGCCAGTATGGCAAACGCCCCGCCGAGCGAAAAAATGATGTAGGAAAGCGCGTGGGGTTCGGATTTTTTGCCACGCAGAATGAGGAAGTAAGAACCGACCGTTAGCATTTCCCAGGCGGCGAAAAAGGAAAATGAGTTCTCGGCAACAATGAGCATGACCAACCCGGCGTACATCATCATGGCTGAAGGATAAAAGCCGATGCGTTTGCCCTGGGTTTCATAGCTCGCCAGCATGATCACAGCACCACCAATCAGGATGATGATGCCGAATATCAATTGCAGGGGGTTATAGGCCGGATAATTGACGATGAAGAAACCAACCATACCAACAATTGCAATCGTGTTCTTCAGTCGGGCAGGCAGCCAGTCCAAAAGTAAGAAGCTTAAAGCGAAAAGCATCGGCAGAATATGAAGCAGATTGGCATAGCCGGAAAGCTCGCCCCATACGTAACCGAGTCCCCATCCGATAACCGCGGTGATCAAAACGATGCCGGTTTTGCTTGTCGATGAGACGATGGCCTCTGGAGTTTGCTCGTCGCGTTTAATGATATAGCCGAACCAGCGGAACAGATAACCCGCTTCAATCAACGCGCCGGTCAGGATCAGCACGACAAGGTAGAACCGGCCCTGGCTGGTGAGGGTGTGCACCAGTTCCCATTTGGCATAAAAGCCGGGGAACGGCGGCATGCCGATCAGCATGGTCATGAAGCTGGCGAACGCGAAGACCAGCAACGGATTTTTACGGAGCGACGCCCACAGGGTCAGGTCCCCTCCCTTGACCAGACCGGACAACCAGAAAAGTCCTGCCTTGGCAACGGCGTGGGCGAGAAGGATGCCGCCGGCAATAAACAGATAACTGTCGCCGAGAATGTCGCGCTGTCCGATGACCGTAAGGATAAGGCCAATTTGTGCGATCGAGGAATACCCGAGCAAGCGGCGGTCGTTGGTCTGTGACAATGCCAAGACGTTCGCGGCGATGAAGGTGATGATACCAATTGCGGTGGCGACCGGAAGCCATGGTGTGCCGCCGATGAGCATAATCTTGTCGACCGCGTAAAGGGCGGCGGCACCCGATGCGGCGGAAAAGATGGCCGAAAACGCGGGATGCGCAGATTCATATATGTCCAGCGCCCAGCCATTGGCCGGGAACGGTTTCAGTTCCGCGACCAATGCCATGAGCATCAGGAAGAACGCCAGTGCGCCACCTTTCATCAGGGTCATCGACGTGCCGATCATGCCGTCAATGTTCAAGGTGCCGCTGGCGTGATAGGAGAAAATGATTCCAATCAGCAGCAGGATCGAGAAAAACTGGGAGACGATCAGATAGTTAAAGCCCGCCCCCAAGGCGCGTTTATCGTCAGACAGCAGAACCAGGCCACCGGTGGAAATGACCGCAAGTTCGAAAAACACAAACAGGTTAAAAATGTCGCGGGTCATGATGATGCCACAGAGCGCCATGATGGCGATAAGCAGAACCGACATTGAACGACGCCCCAGACGGAACAGGGTGTCTTTCAAATAGATTGCTGAAAACAACCCCGTCAGATTGACCAGTAAAAGCAAGGCCGCTTCCGGCAATCCCAGACGCAAATTGATTGCGAAGGGCGGCGTGCTGCCGGCCGTGAAGACGTCCACTGGCGCGATACCCGTTATGGCAAACGCCCAGAGCCAATCGGCCGATACCCAGCTCATGAAGGACAGGGCAGCCAGTGTTGCCGCATAGGCGGCAACCCGCCAGGTGTCGCGCAACAGGCCAAGAAAGAATGCCGTACCCAATCCGGCAGCAATAAGGAAAATGGCGTTTACCATTTCAGCTCCGTGAATTTCGCAATATCAAGGGTGCGTTTTGCTTCAAAAAGTTTGTAGGCGTAAGCCAGCATCAATGCCGTGACGCCCAGGCCGATGACGATAGCAGTGAGCACAAGAGCCTGCGGCACCGGATCGATAATGAGGGCGGCAGCTTGAGCATTAGGCACGGCAGCATCCAGGATTGGCGCTGTGCGGCCCGGCAGATAACCAACAGCGATAAGGACCAGATTGGTTCCGGTATTGGCGACCGTGAAGGAAACAATCATGCGCAGAATGTTTCTGTTGGTCAGCGCCCCATACAACCCCATAAGGATCAAAATGAAGCCGGTTGCCATCGCAATGTAGACCATCACGAATCCTCCGTTTCGGACAGGCTGAGCATCATCGAGCTAAACTCGGCACCGACCTTAAGGCCAATAAGGGAATAAATGACGGGAATTGCACCCGCCGAGAACAGGGCACCGAATGTGCCCAACGGGAAAATTCGATTGTCGAGGAACCCCCCGGCAAGGAAAATGCCAAGTACGCCGATTCCGACAAAGAACAGACCCGACGTTGATTCAAGACGTGTGATCAGACGATGGCTGAAGCGACGCATCGGGTCCGTCAACAACAGTAGCAGGATGGCGGAAGCGACGATGGCGCCGCCCTGGAAACCGCCACCCGGCGTCAGATGGCCATTAACAAAGACATACGTACCAAATAACACAATCAATGGCACGAGAAGCCGGCTGCCGGTTTGCAACAATTCACCAGCCGGAAGCGGTTTGCGTTGTGGCATGTCACCTGATTGCTGACTTTGCCCCAAGACAAGGGCGACGATGGCGGCTGCCAAAAACAACACCGTAACCTCGCCCAGGGTATCGAGCCCGCGATAGGTGACGATGATGGCCGTAACGATATTGGCGGCACCCGTGTCCTGCACCGTGTTATCTGCATAATAGCGGGCAGTGAAATTCAGGGCTGTATCGGGGCTGTAGCTAAAGATAAGCCCGGTGAAGACGGCCCCCAGACCTGCCAGCAACAAAAGCGCCAGGGCTCGCTTAATCATGTTCTCCCTCCCGCACGCGTCCCAACACAAAGAAGAACAGGAAGGTGGTCAATCCACTACCGATGGCGGCCTCTGTCATCGCCACGTCTGGTGCGGCGAGGATCAGGAACAGGACGGATGCAAAAAGACTGACTGAACCAGCCGCCAAAATCGCCAGCGGCAAACTCTTTCCTCGAATTGCCAGATACGCCCCACTGATCATGGCGGCGGCGAGCAGCAGGCTCATGATAAACAATACGTCGCTCATTTTTTTTCTCCGAGGCGGTCGGCAAGCCGATCAACTTTCGTTTCCGGCGTTTTTTCGACGCCGCTGCGGTGCGCTGCGCGGGCCAGAACCTGTGAAGAGATCGGGTTGGTGAACAACAGGAACAGTCCGATAAGCAGCAGCTTCAGTGCCCAGTCGGGCTGCAGGAACGCAACACCGGTCAACGTCAGCAGAGTTCCAAGTGTCGTTGCCTTGGTACCCGCCTGGATGCGATTGAAAACGTCGGGCATGCGGTACAATCCCAATCCGCCGAGCAGAAGGAACGCCGTACCGGCGACCAGTACCACCCCGCCAATGATATCAAGGGTAAATTCCATCACGAGCCCTCTTCGAGATAGCGGGCGATGACAATCACCCCAAGGAAGGAAAGCAGGGCGTAGACGAGGGCGACGTCCAGATAAATTACGCGTTCCTCGAACAGTGCGGTCAAGACGATCCCGGTAATGGCGATGATCGTCAGCACATCAAAAGCAATCACCCGGTCAACGGTCAACGGCCCACGGACAAAGCGGATGAGGGTGAGCACAAACGCCGCTCCGGCAAGCCCGGACGCCAGATATATCAGCATATCAACCATACATGACCTCCAGGTATTTCTCGAAGCCAGCAACAATGCTCTCCGTCGCCTCATCAACGTCGGCTGATTCCATGGAGACCCAATGAACATGTAACCATTCGCCTTCCATCTCGACCGTAAGGGTACCGGGTGTCAGGGTTATCGAGTTGGCGAGAAGAAGGCGTCCCATGCGGCTTTTGAGCCGTGTGCGCACCTTGACGATACCGGGCTTGATCGGCAGGCCGGGGGAAAGAACGATTACCCCTAGTTTAATGTTTGAATTGATGAGTTCTTTAAGGAAATAGATGAAAAACGGTAATGTTGCCGCGAAGGCCTGCGGCGTCGCCCGAAACCCGGATAGGAATGAAAGGCTGCCTCGAAAAAACAAGGTGATGACAAGTGCGGCAAGCGCGCCAACAGCCAGCGTGTCTGTCGCCAACGTTCCGTTGAGCAAGACCCAGAATAGAAACAGGGTCAAAAACAATCCGGCTGGATACCCTGATTTGTTCGATGTTTCGGCGCTCATCACTTTATGCCTTCAGACCTTTTACTTAGAAAATTATCTGCACGACTTGGTTCTCGGAATTGTCATGCGACATGGCTTTTCCCAGTTACTTCCGGTTGGATAATCCTGTGAAAAATCAGTATATTCATATAATGGAATATACGGAGTGTAACTGACTTAGATCAATTTTTAGATATTGAGTAAAATTCTCTTTGAAGCCTTCGTTTTAACGAAGATTGAGAGCAAAAATTCGGGATGCGATCAGTTTGACATCGCGGTTCCGGCGCCAAACGACAACATTCCCGTCACCAAACAGACACATCGCTGTAACGCTATCGTGTCAGAAGGACAGGGTCCTTCAATGAATGGCGAGGAATCGAACCATGGAACCCTTACAATTCAAAAATCTGGAAGTGCGTCTGGCTGACTGTGACGCGGAAGTAGATGCAGCACAGGCCCTGCGTTACCGGATCTTCTATGACGAAATGAGAGCAAAACCTTCACTACGCTGCCGTCATCTGGCGCGTGATATCGACCCCTATGACGAGATTTGCGACCATCTTCTTGTCATCGACCTTGAGCGAAGTGGAGAAACCGGACTCGGCGTTGTTGGTACGTACCGATTACTGCGGGGAACTGTCGCTGAACACTTCAGAGGGTTCTATTCAGAGACCGAGTTCGATCTTGGAAGCCTTCGGACGTACCCCGGAGAAATCATGGAGTTGGGCCGCTCCTGCATCGATGCCGCCTACCGAAAGCGCGGCGCCATGCAGCTCTTGTGGCGCGGCATCGCCGATTATATTTTTCATCATGACGTCCAGGTTATGTTTGGTTGTGGCAGTATACACGGCACTGACCCGGAAGAAGCGAAACGCGTTCTTGCCTACCTGCACCACTACCATGCTGCACCTAGCCATCTTCGCCCACAGGCCTTGAGTGAGCGATATGTACCCATGAATATCATGGACAAGGAATTTATTGATCCGGTCTTGGCGCAGGCCGAAATGCCACCTCTGTTGAAAGGTTATCTTCGCCTCGGTGGATACGTGGGAGACGGCGCGGTAATTGACCATCAGTTCAATACCATCGACGTCTGCGTTGTAGTCGAAACGGAGAACGTGACTGGAAAATATATCCGTCACTTCGCCAGGGACAAAGCCCCGTCAATGCCCGGCCAGGCCGGAGTTGCGGCAGAATGAAACATTCTCCTCTCAGAGCGACCGTGCGTCTTTTGGCCTTCCTGACGATGACCGGCGGATTGTTGCCGTTTTACCTGCTGGCTTTCCCACTGGGAAAACGTGCGCGCCGGATGTTCTCTTACCCGTTTTTTCGGGGGTGCATATATCTGACCGGTCTGAACATCCAAACATCAGGTACCCAAGCACACAACTCAGGCGCGCTGCTGGTTGCCAACCATGCCTCCTATCTGGATATCCCCGTCCTGGCGACACTGGCGGACGGGTTATTCGTGGCTAAAGAAGAGGTCCGCGGCTGGCCGCTGTTCGGTTTTCTGGCCAGCATCAGCCAGACCGTGTTCGTCGCCCGCCGCGCCGCCCGAGTGCCGCGCGAACGGCTCGCCATCGCCAATCGGCTGGCCGAGGGAGAGACCATTTTTCTGTTCCCCGAAGGCAGCAGCAGCGACGGCACCGGGGTCCTGCCGTTTCGCGCCGGCCTGCTGTCGGCTGCGTTGGCAGATGACGAACGGGACGTGACCGTTCAACCCATCAGTATTGTCTATGGTCCGACGACCACTGATCGCCCCTCCCTGTCACCTGAAACCCGCGACAGTTACGCATGGTACGGAGACATGGATCTGGCACCTCATCTATGGCGGCTCTTTGGACTGCCGCATCGCGCTGTCGTCTCCGTGCACTTTCATACACCGCGATCATCAAGAGAATTTTGCAGCCGTCGTGCACTTGCTCTGTGGGCCGAACGCTCCGTCGCCGTCGGCGTCGGCAACGCGCTGAAGGGTAGAGGTGCACAATCAATCCCTGCCTCTTGCCCCATCGACGATATCCCGTTGTATGCTATGCGTTAGAATGGTCCACCGTCATTTAACGGCTTTATTCAGCGCTCCAGCTGACCCAGCATTTGGTTTTTCAAGAAGATAATGTTCAAACTCGTGGAGGAATGACCGAAATGTTTTGGCGCACGCGGTCCACGACCGTAGCGTCGCAAACGCCCGACAATCTGCCCGATTTAATCTCAGGGCAACTGTCGTCGCCATCGCCAGGTCCTCATCTAAGCACCCCACCCTTTTATCCGTAATCACATCCAGTGGACCCATAATCGGATAGGCCGCAACCGGCACGCCACAAGCCAAGGCCTCCAGCATAACCAGACCGAAAGTATCGGTGCGGCTCGGGAAAACAAACACGTCTGCAGCGTTATAATATGAGACCAGTTCCTTTCCATGTTTCGCGCCAACGAAATGCGTTGATGGATAGCGGGCCCGGAGTTGATTGATCATCGGGCCATCACCGACAACGACCTTAGTGCCTTGGACAGACAGGTCCAGAAACGCCGCGATATTTTTTTCGACCGCGACCCGCCCGACGTAAAGCAGAACCGATCCCTCACCGGGGATCTGTTCCTTGGTGCCGGGCGCAAACAGATCGACGTCAACCCCGCGTCCCCACAAGCGAACGTTATCGAACCCCCTATCCCTCAAGTCCCGAACGACCGTCGGCGTCGGCGCCATGACAACGCTGGAGCGGCTATGAAACCATCTTATCAACGGATAGATCCAGCTGGCAGGCAGCTTAAACCGGGCTTCGATGTATTCCGGGAAACGGGTATGAAAAGCCGTCGTGAACGGAATTTTCCGTTTAATGCAGAACCGCCGTGTAGCCAGCCCAAGCGGGCCTTCCGTGGCAATATGAATGGCGCAGGGCAGAAACTTCTGAACGACCCGAGCCACGGCACCTGCCCCGGCGAGAGCCAGGCGAATCTCCGGATAGGTCGGGCAGGGCACGGAAACAAATTGGTCCGGCGTCAACATATGGACCTCGTCGCCCATCCGCGTCAGTTCATCACGCATTGCTGTCAGGGTTCTAACCACACCGTTAACTTGCGGATACCAGGCATCCGTAACCATCAATACGCGCATGCGACCTCCGGCCGCGACTGCTGCCGGACCAGACTGTGTTCCGCCCAATAAACCAGTTCCAGGTGACCATCATTGTGCTCTACGAGAGCGGTGCAGCTCTCTACCCAATCGCCATCGTTGCAATACAGGATGCCATCAATGATACGCATTTCAGCATGGTGGATGTGCCCGCAGACCACCCCGTCGACACCTTCTGAAGCGGCAGCTTTGGCAATGGCCGTTTCATATTCAGCGATGTATTTAACGGCGTTCTTTACCTTGAGCTTCAGATAAGCTGACAGGGACCAATAGGGCCATCCCATATGCTCACGAACCTTGTTGAACCAGCTGTTGATAATCAACAAAGTTGTGTAGGCCCCGTCTCCAAGGACCGCCAACCATTTGGCGTAGCGCACAACGACGTCGAATTCGTCGCCGTGCAACACCAAAAGGCGTCGTCCGTCCGCCGTTTCATGAATTGCCCGGTCAACCACTTTGACGCCGCCAAAATGATGATCAACGTACTGGCGGGCGAACTCATCATGGTTGCCGGGAACAAAGACAACGCTGGTCCCTTTTCTGGCTTTGCGGAGTATCTTCTGGACGACGTCGTTGTGTTCCTGTGTCCAATGCCAGGAGCGTTTCAATCGCCAGCCGTCGATGATGTCACCAACCAGATATAGGTGGTCGCTTTCATTTTTTTTAAGAAAATCCAGGAGCTTTGCCGCTTGGCAACCCCGGGTCCCCAGATGAATATCGGAAATCCAAATCGTACGGTATTTCGCCGTCGTGGAATCAATCTTCATGCCCCGTCCTCCCCATTTCGAATGAGCGAATCGAACGAAACCTTGCTAGCACAAAATATCGGGGTCATTCTGTTAAACAAATACGACATCCTGATATTTAATTTTTTCCAAACAAATGTGTAACAGAACCGACACGGGCCAAGCTCATTAAGACGTTATGACTTTAAATATTCTTGTTATTCACAACCCTGTTGCTGGGCGACGGTGGCGACGGTCCGTGGACCGATTATTTGAACTGCTGATTGAGCGGGATTTTAAGGTCCGGGTCGAGCTGACGGCGCAGCGCGGTGATGCACGCGACGCCGCCCGCCTCGCTAACGGCGTCGATGTCATCGTTGCCGCGGGGGGAGATGGTACGGTCAACGAAATTGTTGATGGACTTGCAGCTCGCGAGCCAGGTGACGCGGCCCCCGCGATCGCATTCCTACCGCTGGGAACGGCCAACGTGCTGGCCTGGGAACTCGGCCTACCGCGAGACCCAAAAGGGCTGGTCCGCCTAATCGACGCACATGAAACACTGAAGGTGTGCCCGGGAATTGCCAACGGGCGAAGAGTCATTTTAATGGCCAGCGTCGGCCTTGACGCTCGTGCGGTTGCGGCGGTGAAGACAGCAACCAAACGCATGATCGGCGGCGGTGCTTACTTGCTGGCGGCCCTAGCAGCGCTGCGTCAAACACCCCCCTCATATAAAGTCATTGTAGATGGTCGTGACTTCGAAGCCCGAACTGTAATTGTCAGCCGGGCACGTCGGTACGGCGGCTTCTTCTCGCTGACGCCGGACGCCGGATTGGAGACAGGGATGCTACAGGTTGTCATGATGCGATCCTATGGGTTGGTTCCTGCGGTGAGGTACGCTCTCGCCCTGGCGTTTGGTCGGTTGCATCAATTGCATGACGTCATGGTAGTTCCAGGGCGGGAGGTCACGATTGACGGCCCGAGTGATGAGCCGGTTCAAATAGACGGCGACATCGTTACACGGCTGCCGTTGGAAATTTGCATGGATAATCACGCCGTTACTTTTCTGGTTCCTGCATCGCACAAGCACTAACCATCGGTCTTGAAACCATGCGAGGAACATGGCTAGGTGGTCTTGTTCTTGAAGATGACATCAACACCGCCTTAGAGACGGTAAACGGGATAATTTAATGACGTCGTTCAATGTCGGAATCGTAGGCCTCGGGGGCATGGGGCAGGTGATGCTTGCCGATATGCAGATACATAAAGAGTTCTCTGTATCGGTTGTATGGGATCCCGATATCGGCGTCTGCACCGCATGCCAATCTCACTATCCGGGCCTGCGGATTGCCACAGATGCCTATGAGCTAATCACTGAAGAAATGCTCGATCTCGTTTATGTGGCAAGCCCGCCGAATAGCCACCGGGACTATTTCCTTGCCGCCATCGACGCAAACATTCCGATGTTCTGCGAGAAACCGTTTGGTGTCGATGTTGCAGAAAGCCAGGACCTGGCTGAACGGATTAAAGACGCAGGTCTTGCCAACATCATCAATTTCAATCATGGCAATGCCTTGGGCAGCACTCATATTGAACAGCAACTCAAAAGTGGCAAAATGGGTGATGTTTCAGGGGTTGATGTGTTCATTCACCTGAACCAATGGCCTCGCGAATTTCAGAAGACAGCAACGTGGCTGGCTCGCCGCGAACAGGGCGGCTTTACCCGCGAGATGCTGTCTCATTGGCTGTACCTGACCCGTCGTCTGCTGGGTGACGGCACCCTCACCCATGCCCATGTGACCTATCCTACAGATGGCGTTTCATCGGAAACCCGCCTGATTGCGGAACTTGATTTCGGTGGCGTACCGCTGGTCATTCGGGCGGCGACCGGAGGCGTCGGGCCGGTGGGCACAGAATACACCGTCTGGGGAGAAAAAATATCCGATCGCCTTCACAGCGGTGGGCGGATCAGTTCCAGCAGCGGCGGCGTCTGGACCGAGGAATTTACAGATCTTGAGGACATTGGAGCCAGTGATCGTCAACGCACTCTTGATGGCGTATCCGGTCGCCTACACGGCGAGGCCATAAACATGGCGGATGCCGCCGACGGCTTCGCCGTACAAAAATTAGTCGAGGCTCTTCTCATCAGTGACAGGACTTGAAAATATGAAACCATCAATTGCCTTTATCGGCCTGGGTGTCATGGGACACCGGATGTTGACCAACATGACCACACATGGGGGCTTTAATCTTGCCTGGGCCTGGGATCCGAACCCGGAGTCCTGCCGCGTTGTTGAACAGCAATATGGCGGGATTAAAATCGGCTCTTCTGCCGAACAGGTGATTACCGCACCTGATGTTGACGTTGTTTATATCGCCAGCCCGCCTCAGTCCCACAAGGAATACGCAACTGCCGCAGCAAGGGCGGGGAAAACCGTGTATTGCGAAAAACCCCTGGGGGTGGACATTGCGGAAAGTCGGGCGCTGGTCGAAGAGGTTGAAGCGACGGGTGTTCTTAATGTCGTTAACTTTCCCTTCGTTGACGCGCAAGCCGTCAATATGATGCAGGCCAAGCTGGCGGACGGGTCTGTTGGTGATGTCGCCGGTGTTGATCTTCGACTGCATTTTTCGAGCTGGCCGCGCGGCTGGCAACATTCAGCGTCGTGGTTGGCCGAACGCTCCGAGGGCGGCTTCGTTCGCGAAGTCGGCTCGCACTATGTCTTTTTGATCGAGAAACTGTTTGGCCCGGCAACCTTTATTGACGCCTCCGTTCACTATCCAAATGATGAGACCCTGTGCGAAACTCATTTCCTCGCCCGACTGGAATGCAACGGCTTACCGATCTCATTCGCCGGGGGAGCCGGCGGTGTCGGGCCTGACCGGGTTGAGTTTACGGTCTGGGGGTCGAAGACGTCCTATCGCCTGTGGGACTGGAACAAACTTAAATCGACAACGGGTGACGACTGGGTCGATGAACTTCAGCATATGGAAGACCCGCGCCAGGATGGTTACGGGCGGGTATTGGATAATTTCCTCGGAATGCTCAAGGGCGACGCACATACGATGGTTCCGCTACGCGCCGCCCTTTCCGTTCAGGAAATTGTCGAGCAAATACTTGATCGCTAACAGCTGTTAGGCGGGCAATACGGTTTCAACAAGACGTGAGAAATACGTCGCACCGACAGGCAGGATTTCGTCGTTAAAATCGTAGTGGGGGTTGTGAACCATACACGCGCCTTCGCCCGCACCGTTGCCAATAAACAGATAACAGCCGGGCACCTTTTCCAGCATGAAGGCGAAATCCTCGCCCCCCATGACGGGTGGAGTGTTGGTGTTGACCCTGGCTTCGCCCGCCACCTCGGTGGCTATCTTGGCGGCAATGGCCGTTTCCGCCGCATGATTGATGGTCGCCGGATAGCGGCGCAGGTAGTCGAACTCAACCGTTGCGCCGTAGGTCGCGGCGACACCATCGAGCACCCGCTGCATGCTGGGTTTTAACCAATCCCTGATCTCAGGTTTGAAACACCGCGTCGTACCCTCCATCCACACACTGTCCGGGATCACATTGTTGGTATCGCCGCCATGAATTTGAGTAACGCTGATGACCACTGATTCCAGCGGATCAACATTTCGGCTGGCGATACTTTGCAGGGCATTGACCATTTGCGAGGCGACGACAACCGGATCAACACTGTGGTGAGGCATGGCGGCATGGGATCCACGGCCCTGAACCTTGATCTGAAAAGTGTCGTAGGCGGCCATGAGTGGGCCGGTGCGAAGTTCAAAATTACCGGTCTCTTTTCCCGGCATGTTGTGAACGCCGTAAACTGAATCGCACGGGAACTTTTCGAACAAGCCTTCCTCAATCATCACTCTGGCACCGCCCTCTCCTTCTTCCGCCGGTTGGAAGATGAAGTTAATGGTGCCTTTGAACTGCCGCGTTTCAGCCAGGTATCTGGCGGCGCCAAGCAGCATCGAAGTGTGCCCGTCATGACCGCAGGCGTGCATTTTGCCATCGTGTTTGGAACGGTGGTCGAAGTCGTTGGCCTCGTGGATCGGCAGGGCGTCCATATCCGCACGCAGTCCAATGGAGGGGCCATCGCCATTCTTCAGAACGCCAACAACGCCGGTTTTTGCCAACCCACGATGAACCTCAATTCCAAACGCCTCGAGTTCGCGCGCGACAATGTCAGACGTGCGGTTCTCCTCAAAAGCGATTTCAGGATGGGCATGGATGTCGTGGCGCCACTCTTTCATTTGTTCGTGAAAGTCGGCGACCCGGTTAATGATAGGCATGTGTTAATCCTCCTGTTAAATCAGCCGATAAAAACCTATCGGCGCTATGTTATTCGGTTTGCCCCGGCGTGCTATCCGGTTGTTAATCTGGTGCAGCAGCGAACAGACCCGCCATCATATCTTCTTCCAGTTCAATCCCCAGGGCCTGGTTTATTTTGTTGAACATCCCGGTCAACGCGATCCGCATGGTCAGCTCAACGATCTGTTCGTTGGAAAAATGGTTCCGCAGACGCTCGAACATTTCGTCACGAATTCCAGAGGCGTTCTCGGTGACGGCGATCGCGTAATCGCGGACCAGTATTTCGATCTCGCTTAGATTTTTCGGTTCAGTACTGGCGATTCCTGAAACCGTGTCGGCGTCGAGACCCAATTTGGCCAGGACCGTTGAATGATGGGTGACACAATAGGCACAGCGATTAGCGTAACTTGCAGCGACCACGGCAATTTCCATTAAACGCCTGGGGAAGTTACCGGTTTCCCGGAATGCCAACGTCGTTTCAAAAATCTGCTTCATACCCGTTGGGCTGTTCGCATAGACGGGCACCTGATTGGTAAAGGCAGAAAATATGTCGCTAAGTCGATAAAAGTCTTCCCGAAAGGCTATCGGCAAGTCCTCAGCTGTCAAATTAGGTACCCGTGCCATGGAACGTTATCCTTTTTGTCCACTAACGGTTAGCGGAAATAGGTCCGGACGCATTCCGGATGTTGAAGCAGGCAATTTAGTCATGCCGCTCCTCCGCGCCTCTGTGGGGCCTCAGATGTTTTTGCAAGCGCCCTGAACCCACCCGTCACAAACGGAATGATCATGGCGTAGATACGGTCGATATCACGACTTGAGAACTTGCCGTCAGAAAGTGTGTCGACGCGTCGATTGTCGGCACCGGCACTATACATGGCTGACAGGATGAACTGGAACGCCCGATGAATATGCTCTTCTTCAATCTCCGGGGCCGCCGAGGCAAGGGCTTCAAGGTAATTCTTGGCAACATCATTGTAGACCTCATTGAGCGTCGGCAGCACCCGCGGGTCCCACACAATCCTGCCCATGAGAGCGCCAAAGTTTCTCCAGGTTCCGTCCTTGTCGTTAATAAGGCGGTCGAAATACGGGTCCAGGAAGGCGCGCACGAGAGGTTCGATCGCCATCTGATCTTCCCCGACGACGCGCCGGTAAGTGGTCAGCAAACTCATGCGCTCCTCGTTGAGTTCCGTAGAGCGCCTGTTGACCACGTGCTTGAGCAAACGGTCCTTGTTTTGGAAATGGTAGGTAATCTGGCTGACGTGAACGCCCGCCAGGTCGGCGATCTGGCGAAACGTTACATCTCCAAAGCTGCTCTCGCTAAATAGACCCTCACAGGCGTCAAGAATTCGGTTTTTTGTATCGCGTCGGCTCATGCCAAATCCATCTGAACCCAAAGTTACCCGGATCACTCGACTGCCAAAAATGGTGGCGAATGACCAAAAAAACGCCAAATTTTTAGCAGGCGCTGCCGATCTGAATTGCGAACACAACTATATGTTTTGATCAACGTACCTAATTTGGAATTAAAATTAGTAACACGCCACCAAAATATGTGTCCATATTTAACATGCATATAATAATAGACTTTTGGTTTTGATTCGATTTAAGCTGCTATCGCCCATCAAGATATAATTGAATCAAAGATTCAGAAATTTCCAGGGAAGGATATCGATCATGAACATCAAGTTTTCATCAGTCATTGCCGCGGCGGTCACGGCATTGGCGTTGACGGCAACATCTGCTTCAGCGGAAAATGTTATTCGCTGGGCCAGTCAGGGCGATGCGCTAACTGCTGACCCCCATGCGCAGAATGAATCGCCAACACACTCGGCGTCTCGTAAAATTTACGATGTTCTTTATTACAATGATAAAGACATGAAGTTAACGCCGTGGCTTGCCACCGGGTTTAAACTGATTAATCCGACAACATGGGAGTTTTCGCTGCGCAAAGGCGTAAAATTCCACGATGGTTCTCCGTTCACAGCCGATGATGTAAAATTCTCCTTTGAGCGTGCGATGTCGCCGACATCAGATTTGAAGAGCGATATCAGTTCGGTTAAGGAAATTAAGGTTGTTGACGCGCACACGGTTCAGATTATTACCAAAGAACCAAACCCGATTTTGCGCAACACAATTACCAATATTTTCATTATGTCAAAGGCATGGTCTGAAAAGCATAATGTTACGGTTCCTCAGGATTTTAAAGCTAGCCAGGAAACCTTTGCCGTGCGCAACGCAAATGGCACAGGACCGTTCAAGCTTGAGCTTCGCGAGCCGGATGTGAAAACCATTTTGGTCAAGAATAATGACTGGTGGGGATTGAAAGACTACCCCCATGAAGTCGATAAAATCATCTATACACCAATTGCAAATCAGGCCACACGTGTTGCTGCACTGCTGTCCGGAGAACTTGACTTCATTCTTGATCCTCCGCTTCAGGATCTCGACCGGATCAAGAACACGTCGGGTTACCATCTTGAGCAAACAGCGCAGGTTCGCACCATCTTCCTTGGTATGAACCAGGGCGTTAAAGAACTTTTGACCTCTAACATCAAAGGCAAAAACCCGTTGGCTGACCAACGTGTCCGCCAAGCGATGTATCAGGCGATCAATATTGAGGCGATTAAGAAAAAGGTTATGCGTACCTATGCTGTACCAGCCGGTTTGATCACACCTCCAGCTGTTCATGGTTACACGGAAGAGCTAAACAAACGTCGTCCCTACGACGTTGCCGCTTCCAAAAAATTGATGGCAGAGGCAGGATACGCGGATGGCTTTACGATCCAGCTCGATTGCCCGAACAACCGCTACATCAATGACGAAGGTATTTGTCAGGCTGTTGTCGGCATGCTCGGGAAAATCGGCATCAAAGTAACGCTGTCGGCTATTCCGAAAACCCTTCATTTCCCGAAAATTCAAAAACGGGAAACAGATTTCTACATGCTGGGATGGGGTGTTTCGACACTCGATTCCCATTATGTTTTCAACTACCTCGTAAAAGGTGGCGACAAGGGTTGGAATGGAACCGGCTTTAATGATGCCGATATCAACGCAACCATTGATGCCATCGAGAAGGAAGTTGATTTCCCGAAACGTGACAAAATGATCGCTAAAGTCTGGAAAAAGATGCGCGACAACGTCAACTACCTACCGCTGCACCATCAGGTTATCGTCTGGGCCATGAGCGACAAGCTCGATATCCCGATCGTTGCTGATGATGGCGTTCGGTTCATCTACACCAAGTTTAAAAAGTAAAACCTACGCCGAACAAGTGATCCCCGGGTGCAAGTCCATTCTGCACCCGGGACGCTTTTACGTTTTCGGAAAAAATAATGATAGCGTACATAATTCAAAGAGCATTTCAGGCGGTCGCCGTAATGATCGTCGTCTCGCTCGTCTCCTTCATGTTGTTCAATTTTGTTGGCAACCCGGTCGACAATATGGTCGGGCAGGAAGCGACATTCGAGGAACGTGAGGATATTCGTGACAGATTGGGATTAAACGACCCCTTTGTCGTCCAGTTTGGCCGGTTTATGGGCAATGCAGTGCAGGGCGAGTTTGGGATATCTTATCGGATCAAGCGTCCGGTGGCTGACCTGATCGCCGAGCGTATGCCAGCGACGCTAGAGCTGGTTATAATTTCAGCGATATTGTCCGTGTTTCTCGGCATCCCGATGGGGGTGTACACGGGAATTAACCCGAATTCCTGGCTCAGTCGAACGTTTTTGGTCGGCTCTCTGGTCGGAGTTACGCTGCCAACTTTCGTTATTGGCATTCTGTTAATATATGTTTTTGCCGTTGGGTTGGGCGTCTTACCGTCCTTTGGTCGGGGGGACGCCGTACAGCTTGGCTGGTGGTCAACTGGTTTGCTGACCGCGGCGGGCTGGAAGGCAATCATCATGCCTTCTGTTACCCTGGCCCTCTTTCAGATGACGATTATTCTTCGTCTGGTCCGCTCCGAAATGCTGGAAGTCATGCGCACCGACTACATCAAATTTGCCCGTGCCCGGGGGTTACCCAACAGAATGATCAATTTCGGCCATGCCTTTAAAAATACGCTGGTCCCGGTCATTACCATTGTCGGCCTTAACCTGGGCTCGCTCATCGCATTCTCGATCATCACGGAAACGGTGTTCCAGTGGCCGGGCATGGGTTTTCTGTTTATCCAAGCGGTCGGATTTGCCGACATTCCTGTAATGGCCGCCTATCTGGTCCTCGTCGCAGTGATATTTGTCTCCATCAACCTGTTTGTTGACATCCTGTACTTCGTCGTCGATCCGCGATTGCGGGTCGATAAAACCGTTGCCGCTGGTAATTAGGAGCACAGGCGTTGGCAGAGAATCAATTAGGTGTAACCAAACCCCACGATCTGTTGAGCCGTATTCTGGACAGCGACCTGTATTACAGTTTCACCAGCAATCCCGTGGCCGTTGTCTCGGCGATTGCGACGCTCGTGTTTTTTATCGCTGCCGGCTTCGCCCCCTGGCTTGCACCACATGATCCATTTGACCCAGCGTCTCTGGATTTGATGGAAGCCTCGACGCCGCCCGTGTGGATTGAAGACGGCATTTCCAAATTTTTACTGGGGACGGACGATCAGGGGCGCGATATTCTCTCAACCATCATGTTTGGCAGCCGGGTCTCGCTGATTGTCGGGTTTTCAGCCGTCATGTTCTCGGTTGTTGTTGGCGTCACCGCCGGATTGCTTGCTGGTTATCTGGGTGGCTGGACGGACACCGTTATCATGCGCATGGCCGACGTTCAGTTGGCGATCCCGGCTATTCTTATCGCCCTGATGATCAATGGCGTTGTCGCCATTCTGTTGCCCCGGCAAATGCAGGTCGAAATGGCCATTTACGTGTTGATTATAGCCATCGGGATTTCTGAATGGCCAAAATATGCACGGGTAACGCGCGGCTCGGCGATGGTCGAGCGCGGCAAGGAATATGTCGCGGCAGCCCGTGTAATCGGCATCCATCCCCTTCTGATCATGGTGCGTCATGTGCTGCCCAATGTCATGGGGCCTGTGCTGGTCTTTGCGACACTCGGTTTGGCGCTTGCTGTTATTACGGAGGCGACGTTGTCCTTTCTGGGCGTTGGCGTTCCGCCGACAACCCCATCCCTTGGAACGCTCATACGTATCGGCAACAACTACCTGTTTTCCGGAGAATGGTGGATCACCCTGTTCCCCTGTATTGCTCTGGTTATACTGGTTCTGGCGGTCAATCTGTTGGGTGACTGGCTTCGCGATGCTCTTAACCCGAAGCTGCGTTAGGCCCCTGATATGACCCTGTTGGAAGTCAAAAATCTTCGTGTCGAGTTTCCAACCCGACGCGGCACACTCCTCGCCATTGACGACATTTCGTTCTCCATTGAACCGGGCGAGGTACTTGGTGTGGTTGGCGAGTCAGGGGCCGGGAAATCGTTAACGGGTGCGTCCATCATTGGCCTCCTTGAGCCGCCGGGCCGGGTTGCCGCCGGGGATATCTCACTGGAGGGGCGTCGTATTGACCACCTTCCCTATGATGAAATGCGGAAGATCCGCGGCAAAAAGATTGGTGCAATTTTCCAAGATCCGCTGACCAGCCTCAATCCGCTTTACACAATCGGTAAACAGCTTACCGAAACGATCATGGTGCATATGGATATGGACCTGACCGAGGCGACTGCACGGGCGATTGAATTACTGGACGAAGTCGGAATTCCGGCGGCGAAAAAGCGGATCAATTCTTATCCTCATGAATTTTCTGGCGGCATGCGGCAGCGCGTGGTGATCGCCCTGGCGCTTTGTGCCAATCCCAAACTAATCATCGCCGACGAGCCGACAACGGCGCTCGACGTGTCAATCCAGGCACAGATCATCGCCCTGCTCAAACGTCTGTGCAAAGATCACCAGACAGCGGTGATGCTGATCACCCACGATATGGGCGTCATCGCTGAAACGGCGGATCGGGTCGCCGTGATGTATGCCGGTCGTATCGCCGAGGTTGGCACGGTCAGAGATGTCATTAAAAATGCCAAACACCCGTACACCAAGGGACTGATGGGGTCGATCCCGGTCGCCGGGCATGACGTCGACGTGCTTCAGCAAATCGACGGCAGCATGCCGCGTTTGACGGAAATTCCCGACGGCTGCGCCTTCAATCCCCGTTGCCCCGACGCAAGTGACAAGTGTTTCAGAGATCGTCCAGAATTGATGTCGACGGACGGTCCCAGTATGGCGGCATGCTGGTTGTATGATAAGGAGGCGTCGAATGCCTGAAGGTACGCGGCTCGCCCCAACCGATTCCGCATTATTGCGGGTGCAAGATCTGGCCAAACATTTTGACGTCTCGAAACCCTGGTTGGCGCGGGTTGTAGAGAATCAGCCCAAACAAATTCTGAAAGCCGTAGACGGCCTTTCGTTCGAGATAGCCAAAGGTGAGACATTTTCGCTGGTTGGGGAATCCGGATGTGGCAAGTCAACCGTGGCCAAGCTGATTGTTGGTCTGCACGCCCCCTCTCGCGGTGACATCATCTTTGATGGGACCAATCTCGCCGACGCGATCAAAAGCAAAGATTCCAATGTTGTGCGACGACGATGGCAGATGATTTTTCAAGATCCTTATGCCAGCCTTAATCCGCGCTGGCGGGTCCGCGACATTGTTTCTGAACCCATCCGTGCATTTAAATTAACCACGTCGGCAAAAGAAACCACGGAGCGCGTAGGAGAGCTGTTAACACAAGTCGGCTTGTCGCCAGCAGATGGTGATAAGTTCCCGCATGAATTTTCCGGTGGTCAGCGCCAACGAATTTCAATCGCTCGGGCATTGTCCAGTGAGCCGGAATTTCTTGTTTGTGATGAACCGACGTCGGCGCTGGACGTATCCGTACAAGCTCAAATTCTCAACTTGATGAAAGATCTACAACGCCGGCTTGGACTGACCTATCTGTTCATCAGTCACAATCTGGCCGTGGTCTACCATGTTTCCGATCATATCGGCGTTATGTATCTGGGCAGATTGTGTGAGGTGGCCACAGCCAAGGATCTGTTCACCAACCCGAAACATCCCTACACACGGCTGCTGCTCGATACCATTCCTGATATGGATATGACGGGCGTTGAACGCGCACCGGTTCAGGGAGAGGTCCCCAATCCCATTGACCCGCCTAGCGGCTGCACCTTTCACCCGCGTTGCCCGCTAGCCAATGAGCGCTGCAAACGAGAGGTGCCACAGTTGCAAAAAGATAGAGATTCTTTGATCGCCTGCCATGCGGTCGAGGAAAACCGGCAAGATTAAAGCACGGAATTTTCAACGTTAATCTAATCATTTGAGGGTACTGATGAAACCGCTGGATCGTATTGCCGCCTTCCACGATGACTTGACGTCATGGCGCCGCGACATCCATGCCCATCCTGAGCTGGGGTTCGAAGAAACCCGGACGGCCGACATGGTGGCGGAAAAGCTCAGCTCTTTTGGCATTGATGTGCATCGCGGGCTGGGCAAGACCGGTGTTGTCGGCACGTTGCGGGTCGGCAATCATTCTGCTGCCATTGGTCTCCGCGCCGACATGGACGCCTTGCCAATTCTGGAAGCCAACACATTTGATCACAAGTCCGTCTATGACGGAAAAATGCACGCCTGCGGTCATGATGGCCACACCACGATGCTGCTGGGCGCGGCACGCTATTTGGCAGAGACCAAAAATTTCGAAGGATGTGTGCACTTTGTATTTCAGCCGGCAGAAGAAGGGCTAGGCGGCGGAGATGCCATGGTCAAGGATGGCCTGTTTGAGCAGTTTCCCATGGACGCCATTTTCGGCATGCATAACCGTCCCAGCGCACCGCATGGCCAGTTCATCATCCGCTCCGGTCCGATGATGGCTGGCGGTGGATTCTTTGACATTACCATTGATGGTGTCGGCGCACATGGGGGTCGACCTGAAAACAGCGTTGATCCGGTTCTGGTCGCCTCGCACATCACAACCGCTCTGCAATCGATCGTGTCACGAAATATCAAACCGACTGAACCCGTGGTACTTTCGGTGACCAAAATCCATTCCGGCGACGCCTATAACGTGATCCCTCAATCAGCGATCATAAGCGGAACGGTTCGTGCGTTTTCAAACGAGGCCCTGACCCTAGCCGAAACCCGTATGCTGGAAATCTCGCAAAATGTAGCTGCTGCCTTCGGGGCCTCGGCAACAATGGATTTCCAGGTTAAATTCCTGCCACTCGTCAACACGGCAAGTGAAGCCGAGTTCGCCGCCGATACAGCCGCTGAGTTGGTTGGCGAGGAGAACATGAACCGGAACGGCCCTCTGATTATGGGGTCTGAAGACTTCTCATTCATGCTTGATAAGTGTCCCGGTGCCTACATCAACATAGGTAACGGCGGCGGATACAGCGATTGTGAAGTTCATAATCCGGGATATGACTTTAACGATGAAATCCTTGCCCTTGGTGCCAGCTATTATGCACGTCTTGTCGAACGACGCCTGGTTAAGAGCAAGAGTCTTCAAGGCTGATCAACGCGTCAACGGCAAAACACCCCTCACCTTTGGCACCAACAATCAGCGGGTTGATTTCCGCTTCCATAACCCGCTCATCCGCGGCAATCTGCGAGAAATTGACGATCGTTTCTACCAATGCGTCGATATCCCCCGGGGGAAGGTTGCGGTAACCACGTATGATCGCCAGCCCCTTGACCTCTTCGACCATCTCTCTTACCTCCTGTATATCGACGGGAACCATCCGCATGGTGAAATCCTTGTAGATCTCAGCCAGTGTGCCCCCAACCGCCAGGGTGGTGGTGGCGCCGACCGCAGGGTCACGGGTCACGCCGAGCATAACCTCGGCCCGACCTGAAATCATTTCCTGAACCAGAACACCAGTGATGACGGCTGTCGGCGTGTATTCGGTTACATGCCCAAGCATTTCCGCTACAGCTGTTACCAACATGTCTCGATTTGCGATATTCAGCCTTACCGCTCCAGCCTCGGTTTTGTGCGGCAAGTCGTCGGAAACGACCTTGACGGCAACCGGAAAACCGATCTCAATATGATCAGGAATTTGCTCACCTTTGGCCAGCAGCAGTTGTCTTGGGCGGACGATACCCAGCGCTTCCAGAACCTGACCGGCACGAACCTCATTGAGAATACCACCGTCACCTTGATCGAGAACTGCTGTAACCCCACGGCACACCGCACTAGGCCCGGTAGAAGTTACAGAAGGGGTCGGGCGGAGTGGGTCCAAATAACGCGCAACCGATTCGGCGCAGGATTCAACTGTTCGTGCTGATGCGATGCCGTTTCTGGACAGGAGTTGGATCGCCTCTGGTGCGTGCGGGACCGGAAAACCAATGACCGGTGCCCCACCGGGTCCGATCTCTTTTACTGCATCTATGATGGGATGGACCGCCAATTCAGGGAAGAACTGGGCGGACGACCCTATCGCCACAACGATGGAGCCGCTCATTGGGTCGTCGATCAGGGTCTTCATAACGGCCTTCATGGTATCGTAGTTCGCCCCGGCCAGAGAGACATCGATCAACCGTCCTTCTGACAGATTGATGCCTTGTTCAGACAGTATGGCCCTGGCTTCTCGACTGGCACCGACCACATCGATATCAAGCACACCCAACCGATCGACGACCATGGCACCGCCGCCGCCCGTCGTCGTCACGACCGTGGTGGATTTGGGGCGTCCCGGTGATACATCACGAGACGAGATCAACAGGTTCGGAAGTTCAAACACCGTTTCGAACAGATCGACCCTGTGGATACCGTGATGGCGAAAGAAACACTCAGCCGCCGCATCCGTTCCAACGATCGCGCCCGTATGGGAGACCGCCAGCTCCTCAGCCAATGGCGACCGCCCCAGTTTGTAAGCAATCAATGGCTTGCCGAGTTTACGTGCAGCTTCAGCAAATTCGGCGATATCATCCGGTCGGCGGATGGTCTCCATAAACAGGATGAAGGCATCGGTGTCTTCATCATCCGCCAAATGAGTGCCGACTTCCCCCAAACCAAGATCGGCTTCATTGCCAAGCGAAACGAAGAAGGAAAAGTGCACGCCGCTGGCATGCCCCCGCGATAGCAGGGTGCCGATAATACTGCCGCTTTGCGACAAGACACCATAACGACCGGCGACCAGATCTGGCGCTGCGAAAGCCGCGTTTGTCGTGCAGATAAACCCGGTCTCTGGGTTGGCAATGCCCATACTGTTCGGGCCGACGATACGTATGCCCGATTGATGCGCGATTTCCAGCAACCGGTTCTGGCGGGCCAGTCCCGCCGCGCCCGCTTCGGCAAAACCATCGGCCAAAACAGTGGCCACGGTCACATCAGCCTCGGCGCATTCGGCCACGGCCTCTACAGCAGCGTCGCTGTTGAGTAGAATATAAGCATGCTCCACCGGCTCATCGATATCAGAGATCGATTGAAACGCCGGTACGCCCTGAACCGTCGCGCGGTTAGGGTTGATGGGAAAAACCTTAGCCGTCGTGTTATTGGCCTTAAGAAACGCAAGCGGACGCCCAGATACTTTGCCGGCATCATCTGAGGCGCCGATCAGCGCAATGCTTTGGGGTCGAATGAGAGCGTCCTTCAATCTCCGATCATGCGAGCTGTTCTCCATTACCGGGCGACTTCCGCTTTGGGAGGCCGCTGATCAAAACGCCGCTCGAAAATGGTTTCGGCAATTCGGTTTTTAAGAATTTCGACGGACCCTCCGGCGATCATCCAGCCCCGGGTGCGGCGCAGGCAATATTCGGCCAGGCATTCTTCCCCGAACCCAAGGCCACCCAGAACCTGCACGGCCTCGTTCGCAGCATCAAATCCGGCAAGATTACATGAAAGTTTTGCCACGGCTGTTTCATAGGCATCTGGCAAACCTTTACTCGCGTTCACTGCCGCCCGATAGAGCAACAGTTGCGCCGCCTCAAGGCGCGCCGCGACGTCAGCAAATTTCCATTGCAGCCCCTGAAATTCACACAAGGGTCGACCGAACTGTTTGCGAATCAGCGCATGGTCACGGGCAATGTTAAAGGCGTGTCGGCCGACGGCAAGGGCGCGGGCGGAATTTCCCAGGCGTTCAATATTAAAACCTGAAATCTGTTTTTTGAATCCGCCTTCCCCCAACAAAACATTTTCCGGGCCGATATAGCAGTTGTCGAAATAGAGTTGTCTCCAGGATTCACCGTTCAGGAAGCGTGATGGTTTCCCGATCTCGAACCCCTTCATTCCGCGCTCAATAAGAACCGACCCAATGCCACCGACGCCGGGACCAAAGCGCACGTACACCAGAAAAACATTTGCCTCACCGCTATGGCTTGAAAACACCTTCGATCCAGAAATTTGAAATCCTTCTCCATCGGGAACGGCTTTGGTTTTTAACTCAGTTACCGCCGACCCGGCATCCGGTTCGGTCATTCCCACCGACATTACGGCCTTCCCCGCCAACAAACCCGGAAGGAAGCGCGATTTCTGTTCATCTGTCGCGTATTCTGCGAAGGTGCGGATGGCGCCGAAATTACCTGCCTGGACAACATCGGCACTCCGCGGACAGATCAGCGCGACCTCCTGAATGGCGATAACAGCATCAAGCAACGACCCCCCAAGGCCTCCATGCTCCTCAGGGATCGTGATCCCCAGTAACCCCATATCGGACATCTTCTCTGCCACATCCCAGGGAAACCCGTCGGTGTGTGCCCTCTCAAGCGCGCCAGAGGCCAGTTCGCGTTCTGCAAACCGGCGAACGTTATCAGCGAAAAGACGTTGCTCCTCGGTCATATGGAAGTCCATGTGGAAGTCTCCTTGACGTAAATTGGGTAAGGTCAACGTTAGGTGACGCCTCGTAATGAGGCAAGCCTGCACAAGAATACTTTGGAGGTGCTCCGAACAATAATTATGACTCAAACACCGCTAAGTTCCGTGCATTATTACGATTTATGTTAACGTTTTCAAAAGGAAGCTGTAATTATGGTAGAGTGAATGACAGCCAAAGCCTGTTGACTTCTGGCACTGCTTTTGACAGGTTGTTGTTCTAATAATTGCGATTGGGGAAGCTGAAGTTATCCTTCTAACCGTCTGCCGTAAAAGTGACAGGCGCCATAGCAGGTAATGTGATATAAAATAGGAGTTTTCTAGGATGAAAAATAAAATTTTGCAGTTTGTCACTGAACTGCGCGCCGACAAAAAAGGTGCAACGGCTATCGAATATGGTTTGATCGCTGCGCTTATCGCCGTTGTTATCATTGCCGGCATTACGCTGATTGGTACTGACGTCGGTAACACCTTCAACAGTGTTGCGAACAGCCTGTCCAACTAGGGCGTTCCAGCTGCTTTAATAGCGGCGAAATCAATATTTCGGAAAGCTCCTGATCCGGAACCGGGCGAAACCTAAACCATAAGGTGGGTAACGTCTTTCAACAGGGCAGTGTGTTTATGCTGCCCTGTTTTTGCTATTGATTGTATGGAACTCTCGAGTGCTGATGGCCCAGATTTCAACCGCTTTGCATGTTCTGAGTATTAGTGTTTTTGTGGCGGTACTCCTTTATGCGGCGGTGTCCGATGCCCGCACATTGGAAATTGCAAACTGGATTCCCATAACCACGGTATCGGTCTTTTTGCCCGCCGCTCTGCTGTCGGGCATGTCCGGCACGTCAATTGCGGTGCATTTTGGCATCGCATTGGTCATTTTCGCGGTTGGCATCGTGGTATTTGCGAAAGGACTCGCGGGGGGAGGCGATGTCAAACTTTTAGCTGCCGTCTCAGTGTGGTGGAATGTCGAACAACTCGGCAAATATCTGATCGTCGTTGCCCTGCTCGGTGGCGTGTTGGGACTGATTACGATCATGGCCGGTCATATGGATCGTATCAGGCGATTTATCCCATGGCTTGAAGCCGACGACACTCTTAAACAGCCGATCCCGTACGGGATCGCCATTTCTGGTGGGGCACTGATCATGTTTGACACACTGCCCGTATTACCAGAGGTCCTCACGAACCTGTTGAGACCATAGGATCAGCGTCCGCGAAGTTGCATTGCGTTACCAACCTCCTACAATCGACCTTCAGGAATATTTTTTTACATCGGGAATCCGTCACGTGACTCAATCAGAAACCAGCCCAGGTTCTTTTTCTTTCCAGTATGCAGAAAAAGTCACCTTCCCTGACGACCCGGATAAAATTCTTTTTATTCCCGTTGAAGATACAGCGTCACCGGAACTATCGATCGTCATTCCGGCCTTGAACGAAGAGGCCGTTATGGATGAGTTCATGGACTGGTGCATTGAAGGTATATCGAAGGCCGGGGTAAAAGCTGAAATCATCATTTTGGATAGTTCAACGGACAGAACGCCGGAGATTGCCCTGGCGAAGGGCGCGCGAGTTTTGAAAACCCCGGTCCGCGGTCTCGGGCGGGCCTATATGGATTCGATTGAGGTTATTCGCGGCAAGTATGTGATCCTTGGCGACGCCGACTGCACCTACGATTTTCGGGAAATCACACCGTTCCTTGATCACTTCAGGGCCGGGTACGAATTCATCCTTGGATCCCGATTCAAGGGGTCCGTCGAAGACGGCGCGATGCCGCCGCTTCATCGGTATTTTGGAACACCTCTGACCATCGCCATGCTAAACGTCATCTACGGAACGCGGTTTTCCGATATTCATTGCGGCATGCGCGGTGTCACTCTGGATGCCCTGAAACGCATGAACATCAAATCCCAATCCTGGGAATATGCGTCCGAGATGGTGGTCAAATCAGTCCGCCTGAATCTCCGGACCATTGAGGCTCCTGTGCATTTTTACAAGGACCGCAAGGGCCGGGTCAGTCATCATAAACGCATCGGCTGGTTTTCACCGTGGCATGCGGGCTGGATCAATCTTCGCGCCATGCTGATCCACGGCGCAGATTTTTTTGTCATGAAGCCTGGCGTGGCCCTCCTGCTGCTCGGCCTATTGATTGCCCTGCCTCTGGGGCTCGGCCCGGTAACCGTCAACGGCATCACGTTTTCCCTGAACACCATGTTCCTGGGCGCGACGTTTTCAATCGTCGGCTTGCAAAGCTTTTTTCTCGGCTGTATGGCTCAGGGTCTTTATGACCCAACCGGCAGGGCAAAACGCCAATGGGCCGGAAGGTTCCCCTATACACCGATGATGATCGTTTCTGGGGCGATTTTCTGCATCGGCTTTCTGTTTTGCCTGAACTTCGCCAGCGCTTATGCGGGCGCTGGATATACTCTGTTCAATGACATGGTCGGCACCAACCATTTGGCGGTCATCGGGCTTCTCGGGATCGTACTGTCGTTTATCGCCTTTATCTCAACCCTCTTGCTGCACGCCATTGCCGCCAATATGCCGGATGCTCCGGTAAATGAGCCGTCCGCCAATGGCTGAACCCGCGGCACCCGATGCGCCGCAACTCAGCGGCGATTCACCGGAATACTGGGAGCACCACTGGGACCAGTTTTCGGAGGCTACACGCCTGAACCCGGCACAAGCTTTTCGCAGAAATCTGATTTTCCGTCTGCTCGGCGACAGCGCAAGACGGCCGGACGTTTCACTTCTTGACGTTGGATGCGGTTCCGGTGACCAGTTGGAAGCTCTTGGCAACAGGTACCCCAACGCCCAATTGGCCGGGATCGACCGAAGCCAAACAGGTCTGGATGTCACCGCCGGGAATTTCCCCGACGCCCTGCTGTCAGCCGTTGATCTGGAAGACGCCAAGACAACACCCGATCACCTCCGAAATTGGGCCAGCCACGCCGTCTGCTCCGAAGTTCTGGAACACCTTGATGATCCGGTTGCCGCCCTTGGAAATCTGATCACCTATCTAAAGCCGGGCGGAAGGCTGGTGATTACCGTACCAGGCGGGCCAAAATCAGCGTTTGACCGATCCATCGGCCACCAGCGCCACTACACCGCAGAGCGGATCACGGCTGACCTGCGCACCGCAGGGTATGAAGTGGAGATCGCCGCCGGGACCGGGTTCCCGACCTTTAATCTCTATCGCCTGATCGTTCTGATGCGCGGCGAAAATCTGAGTGCCGATATCTCTGGACGACCCAGCCTGCTGGCGCGTGCCGCCATGGCCGTTTTCCGCGTGCTGCTCAAATTCTGGTTTTTCAACACCCCCTGGGGATGGCAGATCGTCGCACTTGCCAGAAAGCCGGTATAACCCATGCCCCGCACCCTTCCCGCCGTCGGCCTGATCCTGATCTTGATTGTCGGAAGCGGGCTGCGGATTTGGGCCGCCAGTGGGGATTTATGGATTGATGAGGTGTGGTCACTGAACCAGATGCACGTCGCCGCTTCGTCTGAGGGTCTGGACGACTGGATTGCATTGTTCTTTCACTCCAATACCCACGCCCTCAATACAATATATCTGCGGCTGATCGATGGGTGGTTCGCGGGAGACGCGTCGCCGCTAGCTTATCGTTCTCTGTCCCTGACGTCTGGCATCGCCAGTCTGGTTCTGGTCAGTTGGTGGGGATGGAAACGCAATCCGGTGACCGCCCTCATCATGGCAACCCTGTTCGCCTTCAGCTACCCGATGATCAATTATTCGGGGGAGGCTCGGGGGTACGGGCCGATGATTCTGGCGATATTGGGGGCCAGCTATGTTCTACAAAGTTACCTGCACTCACCAACGGCGCGGAAGGCTGTGGCATTTTCCCTGATTTCCCTGCTGGGGTTACTGTCTCACCTGACGTTTGTAATTGTACAGGCGGGATTGGGCTTCTGGGCGCTGGCTGCCATTTACCGGGGGCGCCGCAACCTCATCTCGACAACGGCAAAGCTGGTTCCCCTGTTTGGTCTGCAACTGGTGGCGATCAGTGCCTATGGGGCCGTTGCTCTTAACAATATGGTGCGCGGCGGAGACTGCTGCCCGGAACCGGCACTGGACTCTATTCGCATTATGGCGGACTGGGCCTTTGGGGTGGATGCACATGCGATCACATCTCTGATCCCGCTGTTTGTTCTCACTTTTCTACTGATCATTGCCATCGTCAAAGTCGCAAAAGACGGAGATGATATCTGGATCGCACTGACGATCATCGTAATAATCTTCCCGCTGATTACCCTCATCATCGAAACCAAACCGGACGTCATTCACCGCTACTACCTGCCCAGCGTCGTATATGCCGTACTGATCACCGGTGCTGGCCTGGCGTGGCTATGGCAGGAGGGGAGTTGGAAAAGGGGCGTTAGCGCTGCTGTCCTTGGCTTGTTTTGCCTTGGTAATGTGAACCTGCTAGTCAAGTTTTCCGATGGCATGCGCGGACAATACAGTCGGGCGATCCAAACGATCGTAACAACGTCCGTCGGGCATCAACGCATCTCTGGATACCCCAAATTCAGCGTCGGCACACTGGTTCGCCACCACGTTCAGGTTTTGGGGTTTACCAAGCGCCTGGAATTCGTCGATCCGAAAGATGAAAAAGCAACGGCAGTGGACTGGTACATCAATGGCTATCTTGATGGTCAAACCCCGAAACCGGAGATTGTGCGAACTCTGGACGGCATCGAGGCTGTTCCCTACGCATTGCTTGAGACGTATCCCCAGTGGGGTCTGTCCGGCGACACCTGGGCCTTATACAGACGTTCACGCTAAAGCGGGTGGTGGATTTCGAATAAACGGAAGCTATCCTCTAAATCAGTGGGCAGCTTTACCGGGGCAATCCATGCGGGACCATCGCCGTTTAAAAGCCTGGGATAGAGTGAATTCGGGTCATCACCCATTAGAAAATAACTATCATCACCGCTACCGGGACAAAGCAAAATCAGATCGACCTGGCGTTTGCGGACCAATGATTTAATGGCCCCATCATCCGTCAGGTTTAATATGCGATACCCGTCCAGAATACCGGAAACGTTTCGGTGGTGAACGGTAGCCAATATCTGATGATCGGTCCGATAAATGATTTCCGCGCCAAAATTAGCGGAGGCGACGATGACCCGACTTCGATCAGACCATGGTTTTTGATTGAGAAATCCGGACAACTTTCCAACCGGACAAGCCTCGACATCCACGGCGGCACGTTCGACCTCCGTTTTCCCGGCATTAAGAATCAGTGCGCCTGTAAACATGGGCCCCACGCTCAAGCCGACAATAACCAGTACCTTAATGGCGATGCGAGACGGGAACTTTGTTTTCAGATTGATATACCGGTCCGCCGCAACAATCAGATCGGCCAGGACAATGGACAAAAACAGCGCCGCATACATGCTCCATCTCAACCAGTTCAGTCCGAACGTCACATAAACAAGGGTTCCCGCACCAAGCAGCACCCAGGACCAGAACAGCGCTTTTCCCCATTCACCTTTAAGTTTCCAGACCAGCCAGGGACCGACAAACAGAATACTGCCAAAATAAATCAGCCACCGTGAGACATCCGTCGTCGCGCGATATTCAGAAATTCGCTGGTAAATCGGTTGTATGGCCGGATCTGCATCGTTGAGAGGATTTCCCAGTATTTTCGGGAAAAGAACGGTCATGATTGCGACGACGATACCAATGCCGAAAAGCGCAATTCCGATACGTCCGGCAAGATGCGTATCTCCCTGACGGCGCTGGATGACGAATATGGTGATGGCCCAGAAACTCACCAGCAACAAGGAAAATGCCAGATGTATGATTGATATCCGGTCGTATTCAATACCAAAAGCCCCCGCAAACCCTCTTTCCGCCAGCAAGGAGACCAACAGGCCCACGGCAAGCCCTTGCGCCACGGCGAGGTTTTTCCGCCCGCTGTCGGCTTCTCCCCTCAACCAGGGCAGGCCGATCGCTGCGAGGCACAGGGACATGAAGACAAGGTTTTCCGGCCCTTCCCAAATGCCGAAAGCAAGAAACACACCTGCCCACCGTGCGGGCCAGGCCCAGCCGACTGAAGACGTAAGTGTCCGGAGGATAAACCCAAGCGCCACAACGCCCAGCAATATAAACATCATGTGATGGTCGGCCCGACCAGCAAGGGAGAAGGCCAGCATCCCGACTTGAGATGCGCTGAGCACGCCCGCGATGCAGGCCCCGGTTCTGCCAAGAACAGGCACCATAGCCCAGGCCAATGCGCCCGCAGAGGCGATGTGGATGAGCGGGCTGACGACTGTCCCTGCCCAGAACAGAGCCTTCGCAAACCCTAAAAACGGGATCAATGGAGAAGCAATCAACAACAACACCAGATCGAACAATCGGGTCCAGTGAAGTGTCGTGCCGAACGGCGCATTGGCATCGGGGATGGAGATATCAAACCAGTCCGCGGTCTCGATGAGACGTTCAACCCTGAGCAATCTCAGGTAACTGTCACCATCTCCAAATCCGCCGCGGGCAACAATGAAATCACCTGTCATCCACCAGACGACATGAATCAACGCAACAAAGCTGACGACACCGAGTATCGCCCAGAAAGATTGTTTTGTATCTGATTGCTCATCCATCGCGCCGGGTCCCACCTGTAAGATGGGTTTCCAGGTCCACCAGCCCCTGCGGTGAGCCGATTTCATAAAACCGCTCGAAAACCTCATAGGCGCGCAGTTGCCGTTGAAGGCTTAAGTGATGGCAGACATCCGCCAGATCGGCAATTTCACCGGAGGGCACGGCTTGGATGATGGCGTTCCGGGTCATGACCGACAAACCGTAGTCGATGTGATTCATGCCGATTTCACGCGCATCGCTGCGGCCCTTCTCAAACAAAGTGATTTCGCCATCTTTCATCACCACATTGCTTTTGTCCCACTCGCCGTCATTCCTGAAGACCGTCATCAGTGGATGGGCTCCCTCACCGGAGGCTGTCCAAACAGCGCGGAAGTCAACGTTCAGATAGGAGTCACCATACAGAACAAAAAAGCCGTCGTTCATCAGCTCATGGTCGATGGCCTTGCGCACGGCGCCCGCCGTGCCCAGTAGTTTTTCACCATCTTCGATATACCGGACCGCAAGCCCCCATGTACTGCCATCGCCAACAAAGTCACGGAGACTGCCCCCAAGATGGCCGACGGCAAAAACCACGTCGCGAATGCCTTCCGACGCCAGCCAGGACAGTTGGTGATCAACAAAAGGACGACCCGCGACCGAGATCAGTGACTTGGGGAGCATGGTCGTTACCCCTGCCATGCGGGTCCCGAGGCCACCTGCGAGAATGAGGCACTGCATGGTTAATTGCGGAGCTGGACAATCGATCCGTCAAAATCGAAATCGAAGTCCATTTCCTGTAATCCATTTTCGATCATCCGGGCGCGCAGGCGGGGACGGTCTTCGGTGAAGAACATCAGAAACCCTCCGCCTCCAGCGCCGACCAACTTACCCCCCAAAGCACCGTTTTCGCGGGCAATGCCATAGACCGTATCGATCCGGTCGTTGGATGTATTGGCGGAACGCCCACGTTTGTGCAGCCAGTGTTCGTGCATCAGGTCGGCAAACCCCGCCAGATCGCCGGTTTCAAGAATACCTTTGATGCGGAACCCCAGATCCTTGATGAAATGAAGATTGTCGAGCATACCCTTGTCACCAGACTGCGACCGGGTTTTCTGATCTTCCAGCAATTCAGACGCGGTGCGGCTGTAGCCGGTAAAAAACAACATCAGGTGTTCTCTTAATCCCCGCAGGGTATCTTCCGAAACCCCCAGAGGCGACATATTGACGTCACCATTTTCAAGATATTCCTGACACATGATCCCACCATAAGCGGCGATATAATGATCCTGTTTGCCGCAGGGTTCACCAAGAATGTTCATTTCCAGATCGTTGGCAAGGCGTGCCAGTTCAGTCGTGCTGACCGGCAAACGCCTGTAGGCATATAACGCCTGCAGCAACCCCACCGTAAAACTACCCGATGACCCAAGTCCTGTTCCGGCCGGAACATCGGCGATACTTGAGATATCAATCCGCGGATCTATGCCCATCAGGCGAAGCGATTCACGAAAGATATCGTGCCTGATCTCATCAATCGAATCGACATTTTCGATCTTGGAATATTTTAGAAAATACCCGTCACGGAACGCCCGGTTAGCCGTGATATAGATGTATTTATTGATTGCCGCCGAGATTACAAAACCACCGAACTGCTCGTAATAGGACGGCAGGTCCGTACCACCGCCGCCGATGGAAATGCGCAAAGGTGTACGGGTTATGATCATGGCGTATCGCCCTTAAACTGCATCAAAGACGATAGCCGGCGGAACTGGCGTCGTCATAAAACATTTTTACGGTTTCGAGCGAAAACTCATCGAGATCCTTGCCAAACAACGCCACCTTACGCAGCAAATCGTAGGTCACGGTAATGATATGACAACCAATCTGATTGGCGCGAACAATATCATAAACCTCGCGTGGGCTGGCCCAAATCAACTCGATCTGCGGAGTTTCTTTCAGCATGCCCAAAACAGTCGACATCACCGGAACCGGGTCCCGCCCGGTATCCGCAATTCGCCCGGCAAACACTGAAACATATGCCGCCGGAGCACTTCTGATGGCACCCAACACCGATTCAACCTGAGCGGCAGTTGTCATTGCGGTGACGTTGACCTTGACGCCCTGATCAGCAAGCCTTGCCAGCAGAGGCACCGCACTTTCCCCTTTGGTATTCGTAATGGGGATCTTGATATAAACGTTGTCGCCCCAGTCCCTGATCTTCAGGGCCTGGCGTTCCATCTCATCAAACTCATCAGCGAAAACCTCAAAAGACAATGGCAGGTCAGGGATCGCTTGCAGCGCATCTCTGGCAAAGGCTTCGTAGTCAACAATGCCGGATTTTCGCATCAGGGTCGGGTTCGTCGTAAATCCTTTTACCAGCGGATTTTCGCGCAAACGTTTCATTTCCGTGATATCGGCGCCATCGGCAAACGTTTTCACGGTAAGGGTAAATGAGGCATCCATCGTCAGGCAGAAACTCCGGTAATCCATGGGGTGGCATCAAGCAAACTCGGGCAAACATGATCCACATGCCGGGGGCCTGCTTCATCATACCCATAATCAATAAATACGGTGCGACACCCTGCCGCAATTCCAGCTTCTATATCTTTCCATCGGTCGCCGACCATAATGCTGGAAGAAAGGTCGATGTCAAAACTTCTTGCCGCCTCAAACAGCATTCCCGGTTTCGGCTTTCGACATGAGCAGTTGTCGGCATCGTCATGAGGGCAAACCCGCAGATCATCCAGCCCCATCGCTTCTTTAACAGCCCTATTAATCTGCTCAACCACATGTTCCGGTGTTTTACCCCGCGCGATATCGGGTTGGTTGGTAACCCCAATCAGAAGGTATCCGGCTGCCGCCAGTAAGTGACACGCCTGTATTGACGTTTCGATCAGCTCAAGCTTGTCCACTGACGGCGGAGGATAAGGCCTGCCGTCGCTGACAGTTGACTTGTTCAGAACGCCGTCGCGGTCCAGAAAAACAGCCTGTTGCGCCATTTTAGTTGGTCTCAAGCTCAGCGCGCATGGCCGCGAGGGATTGGCGCAGCGCCTCTGCCGAGCTGTATTCGTTGGACCAGCCCAGCTTGCGAATCCGGTCCGTATTCAGGCGAACAACAGGAACATCACCTTTCCAGCCCCGGTCACCGCCGCTGTATTCGTATTTGACGTCTTTTGTTTTCAGGCCTGCGCATTCAACAACAAGATCAGCGATTTCCGTGACCGTGATGTAGTCGCCGGTCGCCACATTAAAAACGTCAAAGGCCTCTTTTGAGCGGCGCTGCGCATGCAGGACAGCGGCGATGGTATCGCTAACATGAATATAGGATTTACTTTGCTGACCATCCCCCAGAATGGCTAACCGGCCCGGCTCAACCCTCAGTCTCCTGAGAAAGTCATAGCCAACACCATGGGTCTGGCGCGGCCCAACGACATTGCCGAACCGAAAGCAGCAGGCCGTCAGCTCAAACATGTGGCAATAGGCCGAAATCAGATGTTCACAGGCATATTTACTGGCCCCATAGGTGGATATGGGCCGCATACCGCCCTGATCCTCGATGACTTCTGTCTCGCCAAAATCTCCATAGACGCCACTGCCCGAGGCATAAAGAATCCGCCGGCACCCGGTTTTTCGCATGGCTTCGATAACGTTGCGAACCAGTTCCGTGCCTTCGCGAAAATCAATATCCGGATCCGTGACGGCGGCGGCGATATCGGGATTGGCCGCCAGCTGAATAACCACGTCATGGCCACTGACCGCCGCATTCAAACGTTCCTGATCATGAACATCGGCACGCACAACTGTAAAGCGCGGGTCATCAACGTGACCGGCAATATGCCAATTCTGTCCGGAACTGAAATTATCGTAGACCGTGACCGCCTCGGTCGACGGATCACCCAGAAGGGTATCGACAAAGTGGCTGCCGATAAACCCGGCACCACCGACAACAATGTAGCGGCTTGCCTCAACTTGATCAGCCATCAGCGCACGGATTCCCATTTGGTCGTGGCCCTGGCAAGATCAGGGTGGCTAACCAGCAAATGCCAGAACACCGCTGCCAGGCCCTCGCTGTGCGGAGTGCGTCGATCTGGATGAAGTGGCGGCACCACGAGACAACAATCGGCCTCAGCAGCTGTATAGCCGTCATCGGACCCAACGATGCCAAAAACCGACGCCTGTTGGGATTTGGCAAAATCAATAGCCCGAACCAGATTGACCGAGATGTTTTTCGCCTTGTTTCCGCCGCCGACGGAAAACACCAACAATCCGTCATCTGCCCGTAACCGTGACCCCTTCAACCACTCAACAAACACCGTTTCCCAACCTTCATCGTTAGTCCGCGCTGTCAGCTCCGATACATTGTCGGTTGGTGCATAGGCTTCGAAATCACAGATTTTTCTGAAATCGTTAACCGCATGACTGGCGTGCCCTGCCGATCCGCCAACGCCCAGAATAAATAGCCGTCCGCCGCCATCTCTAACCTTTGCGAGCCCGTTCACCAGCCCCACAATCTTCTGTCGGTCAACGGCGTCGATAATCTGGCTGGTTTCGCGCAGATAGGTTTCAACAAATTCGCTCATATTTTACTCATCGTTTGCTGACAACCCGAAACCCGTTCCCGACCCCAAAGATACTGCTCATTAACGCGCGGCAATCTGCATTGCGGCTGGGCCGATAACAACGATAAACAGAACGGGCAGGAAAAAGATAATCATCGGCACGGTCAGTTTTGCCGGTAGGGAAGCAGCCTTTTTTTCCGCCACAGACAATCGTTCATCCCGTTTTTCCTGCGCCAGAACCTTCAGGGCCACACCAACCGGCGTACCATATTGTTCGGACTGAATCAGGGTCGTTGACAGAGCCTTGGCGGCTGGCAGCCCGGTTCTGTTGGTGAAGTTCGTATAGGCCTGACGCCGATCCCCCAGATAGGCCAGCTCAGCCGACGTCAGCCCCAACTCTTGAGCCAGAACCGGCGAACTTTCCATGATTTCTTCTGTCACCCGGCTAAACGCCATCTCGATCCCGAGGCCGGATTCCACGCAGATCAGCAACAGGTCCAGCATGTCCGGGAACCCGGCTGTCATTTGATCCTGACGGTTCTGCATTTTATTGCTCAGCAGAATTTTTGGAAGATAGAAACCGACCAATGCCCCGCCACCGGCAAAAACAAATTTCATGAATTCGGGATAAGGAAATTTCTGCATGACGCTGACATACATCAGGACAAGAGCAAACCCGATCACGATGCCCAACATCCTAGACGCGATAAAAACCGTGACCGCTGATCGCCCACGCAGCCCAGCCTTGGCCAGATCGTTGCGAAGATCACTCGGAGATAGGAATTTCTGCAGGTTGAGGGCATCGATCACCTTTTGTGCCAACTCAACATGAGCTTCTTTTTTACGTTGTCGGATACCCGATGACTTGTTCAGGTTGTCGGCCTGAGCGACCCCCAAATCGCCACGATGGCGGCTGATGACCGCCTTGATTCGTTTGGATTTTTTACCCTTTACGGCCAGCGAGGCCAAAAATACGACAACGGAAATCATTGCCCCGAACACAAGAATCCAGACGATAAAGGTAGCGGCATCCATACGGGCGAGATAAGTCATCATTACATTTTGAAATTTATCATTTTACGCATGACCATGGACCCCAGAAACATCCAGAACAATCCGAATGCAATGAGATACTGGCCTGTCGTTTCGGTGAACAGGACCAACAGATATGATGGATTAACAACGGAAAGTAGCGTGCCGACGGCAAACGGCAGGGACCCGATTATCGCCGCCGAGGCAGTCGCTTCACTGGCCATGGCACGCGCCTTGTCGCGCATCTTCTTGCGATCCCGCAACACGCCGGAAAGGTTCGAAAGCGTATCCGCCAAGTTGCCTCCCGTCTGACGCTGGATCTGAATAACGATGGCAAAAAATTTGTATTCTGACGTCGGAATGCGCTCGATCCCACGCTCCAGCAAATCTTCAATTGTCATGCCAAGATTTTGTCCCTCGACCAGCAACCGAAACTCTTCGCCGAGGGGGGCTTCAAATTCACGCGCCACAACGTTAAAGCATTCATTGACCGGCAATCCGGAGCGAATACCGCGGACAACCAGATCGGTTGCGTCTGCAAATCCGGCGGTAAATTTTTTCTGGCGTTTTGCCGCCATGTTGCCGAGCACCATTTTGGGGACCAGCAACCCGCCGATCACAGCGACCGCAATCGCCCCCACAGGCGGATACCCCATAACCAGATAGACAAGTGCAGAAACCAGTCCGAGAACCGTACTCAGAATGAAATAGGTTCCGATGGTAATATCTAGGCCAGCTTGCAGAATGCGGGCGCTAACCGCTTCACTAAAACCGCGTTTCTTGTTTTTCTGCTCAAGCTGCTTGATCTTGTCCTGAATTCGCTTGGCCCGGCGACTTTCCGCTTTATCAACCGAGACCGCTTCACCGATGGCCCCAAGCTCCTTGATCCTATGGCGCTTGAGCATCCTGGGCCGATTGGCGACGGTGATCACGATAAACAACGTGCCCAAGACGAACATTATGGCCGCAGAAGCGGCGATGATCAGGATGACCTGGTCTTTAATCATGTCGCCCCATACATGTTAAGGGCGCGGGCCAGCTTCTGTTCAAGATTATAGTAGCGGGCTTTTTCCCAGAAATGCGGTCGCACGCCGGTGAACCGGTGCTCGCCAATCAGATTGCCGTTCTCGTCTTCACCATCAATCTCAAACAGACAGACGTCCTGCAGCGTTATGATGTCGCCTTCCATGCCAATCACTTCGGTGACGTGAGTAATTTTCCGTGATCCGTCGCGTAGGCGCTGGGCCTGAATAATCACATGGACCGCTGCCGAAATCTGTTCGCGCACGGCTTTTGCCGGAAGATTATAGCCACCCATGGCAATCATATTTTCAACACGGCTCAGGGCTTCGCGGGGATTGTTGGCGTGGATGGTTCCCATCGACCCGTCATGGCCGGTGTTCATCGCCTGCAGCAAATCAAAGGCTTCCGGTCCACGGACCTCACCAACGATAATCCGTTCCGGGCGCATACGCAGGCAGTTCTTGACCAGATCGCGCATGGTGATTTCACCGGCCCCTTCTAGATTGGGCGGCCGGCTTTCCAGACGCACCACATGGGGCTGCTGCAGTTGCAGCTCGGCGGAATCCTCACAGGTGATAATGCGTTCACCCGGATCAATATGGGCCGTCATCAGGTTCAGCAAGGTGGTTTTCCCCGAACCCGTTCCGCCGGAAATCAGGACATTGCAGCGAACGGCGGACAGAACCTCTAAAACCTGGCCCAGATCAGGCGTGATACTTTTGAAATCGATCAGGTTTTTGAAGGTTAATTTTTCCCTGGAAAACTTACGAATGGTCAGGGCTGCGCCATCAATTGCCAACGGCGGGGCAATCACGTTGACACGCGAGCCATCGGCCAGACGGGCGTCACATATGGGACTTGATTCATCGACCCGACGCCCAACCGCGGTCACAATCCGCTGACAGATATTCATCAATTGGGCGTTGTCGCGAAACTTGATATCGGTCAGCTCGATTTTACCTCCGACCTCGATAAACACCTGACCGGCGCCATTGACCATGATGTCGGCAATACCATCGCGCTCCAGCAATGGTTCAAGTGGCCCCAGACCAAGGATGTCATTGCAGATATCCTTAACCACCTGCTGCTGTTCTTGAATGGTCAAAACAAGGCGGCGCATGCTGATGATCTCAGCCGTCATGTCAGTGATTTCTTCCCGGACCTCATCGGGTTCAAGTTTGCTGATTTCCGCCAGATCGACGGCTTCCAGAAGATCGTTAAAAACCGTGATCTTGATTTCAGCCAGACGCGAATTAACCGGGGCCTGATCCGGGTTTTCCGGTTCCGTTACAGGCGCGGGCGGCGGGGTTTTTGGGGAAGCGTCTTGTTGTTTGGGGGCCGGTTCCGGAGCCGATACGGCTTGCGGAGCCTCCTCTGAAGATGCCGGATCAGTTTCAGACGGCGCTGGTGCCGGTTCGGCCTGGGGCGTGGGTGTGGCTACCGGGGTCGCTGGCTGAGGTTGAGTTCCACGTCTTCCAAACATTTCATACCGACCTTAAACTCATGATTTCGATTTTTGAAAAATTGAAAAAATCGACTTTGTCTCACTGTCTTCGGCGAGATCACGCGCGCTGACCTGTTTAGCCAGGTCGCCAACAGCGACTGTCGCCTTGCTCTTTTTCGCTACCTTCGACAGCATCTCGCCATTATTTAAAGCCCGCCCAAAGACCTCGGCATCGTAAGGGATGCTAACAGCCGGGCTCATGGCGACCGCGTCCATAAAATCCTTTTCGGTCAGGTCGGCACGTTTTGATACCCCAACCTGATTCAGGACTAAGCGGGTCGGCGCCTCGACTCCGCGCTTGGGCCCAATGAATTCTACCATATTTTTTGCATTACGGAGATTCGTAAGATCCGGTCTGGCAACCAGAACCACTTCGTCCGCCGCTGCCAGCGCATCACTGACCCACGGCGTCCAGACATGCGGAAGGTCGAGGATGATAAAATCACCCATCGGGCGCACTGCCCGCAACAATGCATCGAAAGATTCCTGGGTGATCTGCGCACCCAGTGTCAGTGACGCAGGGGAGGCCAGGATTGCGACCCTTTCCTCGAACAACACCAAAAACTGATCAAGCAAATTATCATCCAGCCGACCGATCTGTGAAAGTGCGTCGACGATCGTTTGACGGGGCTGCACATTGAAATTCAATGCCGCCGTGCCAAAATAGACATCAAGGTCGATGACCACAGCCCGGCAATCATACAGGTTAGCCAGTTCGTTTGCTGTATTGTGCGCGATGACACTGGACCCGACGCCACCTGCCAACCCGTTAAAGGCAATAACCCGACCGTCGGAATCAGCCTCCATTCCCTGATAAATTCTGGAAATTGAATCACGCAGTCTTTCGGCGTTCACTGGCCCAACAAGATAATCACTGACGCCGTTTTTGAGCAGTTCCTGAAACAGGTCGATATCGTTGTGTTGGCCGATCAGGATAACCTTTGTCGTCGGATCACAGACGTTGGCCAACATTTCCAGATGATCAAAAAACACATCGCGCGGTGCATCCACTTCGACGATCAGCAGGCTGGGTGTAGCCCGTTCCGCCAATACGGACACAGCCGTATTCAGGCCGCCCGGATGAATTTCAAAATTACAGCGAAACAGCAAGCGGTCACCGGTCAGCGCTTCCATGGCGCTCTGGGTTTCCTGACTTGACGGGAACCCGCCAATTGGAATGCGTAAAATCACTGCTGCCTCATATTATGATTATATTTGTTCATAAGATTTGAAATCACTGGGCCGTTGCGTCAGGTGCCGCCGCGCCAGCGGCCGGACTTCTGAACGTCTCAATAACCGAGGCGCCGCGATTGCCATCATATCTGTCCATCGTCTGCGTCCCTTTCAGGTCATTGGGATTAGCCACCGTCAATCCCAAGTTTCTTTGCGTCGCGCAACCGTAGTTCGGGCTTCGCCGATTTGCCCAGTTATAACCTGATTCAGCTGTCCAGTCCCCACACTCAGGAACACTGACCTTGTAGGTGGCGAAGGAAATTGTCGCGGCGCTGCCCTTCTCGTTCTCCATCGGCAGCTCCCTGATCATCCGTCGGTCCACGCCTGCGTTGGACAGCAACTCTTGCATTCGTTCGATGCGGGATTTTCGCTCAATACCAGAGGCGCTGTTGGTTGGGACCTGTATGCCCACGGGTCCGGATGCCCTCATGTGAAAATCACGCACAAAACTGTCGAAGGCGAACTGGTCTTCCGGGCTCAGCGGTTCTGTTTCCAGACGCGAGACCAACGACAGAGTTCTTGTTTCCGGCTGTACACCGATGGGGTGAGCTTCGCGGTAATCCGCAGGCCGCTTTGGCAGGTCACAGGCGCCTAGCCCCAGGGCAAAGGCAATGGCACAAAATTTTAAGGCTGCTGAAGAAAATCGGTTGTTCATGATCTTGCCCTTTACTTCATGATGTAGCCGAAGGGGCCGCGAAGCAGGTCTTTCCAGAACGGCAGTTCGCCTTCGCCATATTCGCGGTGCAATCGACCGAGAAGATAAAGGTCAATATCGCTGGCCGGTTCAAACCCGTCTGTCGGCAATGCCAGCGCGGCGTCGTTGCCGGTGGGCTTTGCTAGATACGCAGTGACGGTGATGATCAGTTCCGATTCCTCATTCTGGAAATCCGTGCTGCGGAACAGCGCGCCCAGGATGGGAAGATCTTTTAGAAACGGAAAGCCCTTAATGACGTCAGTTACATTTTCCTGCAACAAACCCGACAGCATCAAGGTGCCGCCGCTGGGCAGATCAACTGTGGTCTGCGTGCGTTTGGTCGAAAACGTATCGAGTGTCGCGCCTTGGATGGTAACCTGATTTGTATTGATCGAGCTGATTTCCGTTGTGACCTGCAGGTTGATCCGACCCCTGCTCTGCACAATCGGTGTAAAACTCAGTTTAATTCCGAATTCGCGATAGTCGATGATGGGATTACTTTGATCGTCAAAGCCGATCGGAACCGGAGTTTCTCCCCCGGATAAAAACGTCGCAGCTTCACCGGATAAGGCTGTTAATGTCGGTTCTGCCAGCGTTTTCACAAGGCTTTGCTGTTCCAAGGCCTGAATTGCGACAGGCGTCAGGCCGACGATATCGTGGTTCAACAGACCGGAGCCGAACGCCGTCACGCCTGAGGTCGCCGGACTTGATGTCGTGATGTCGAGATCACCCAGGAATGAGTTGATGCTGATCCCCTGATCAACGGCCAGGTTTTTACGAACCGTGCGGTTCATTTCGGCGACACGCACCTGCAAGATGACCTGCTGACTGCCCGTCACCTTCAGCATATTGGTGACATTGGCCGGGTCGGCGACGAAACGGTTGGCGATTCTGACGGCATCAGCCGAGGCCGCAGATGACCGCACGTTGCCAGACAGAAACACGCTGTCGCGATAGACACTGACATCTATTTTCTCATCGGGCATTAATTCGGTTAAGGCCGCTTGAAGTGCATCATGGTTCATCGAAACCTGGACTTCCGCCTGATGGATAATGACGCCGTTTTGGTTCATGAAGAACACATTTGTCGTGCCGATGGCCTTGGAGACGACAAAAACCTGACGCGGATTTGCCTTATCAACATGCACATCCGCAACTTTTTCATTGCCGACGACGATCTTGGCGACAGGGACGAGCAACTTCACAACTTTGGCCTTGTTCAGACCAACCTTGATCTTCTTCGGTGTCACAGATGTCGTTGCCGGTGCCAATTGTGCGGGATTTTCTACAGTCGGGCTTGCTACAGCCGGACTGGTCACTGCCGGATTGGCCAAAGAATGGGTCGTCACATTGGGCAGAGCCCGGCGTTGCGGCACTTCCTGGGCAACCGCAGGCAGTATCCCTGCCCACGCCAGCACGAGCCCCATGACGACCCCGATATTCAGATTACATCGCGTCATTTAACGCCAATCTCCTCAGTTTTTGCGGCGTTGCCACGATATATTTCAATAACCTGTTTGTTCTTCTTAGGCACCACTTTCCCCGGTGTTGTCGCTTTCTGTGTTTTTAAGGCAGCCTCTTTTGCTTTTGCCAAAGCCTGCTTTTCAGCGTCAGTTTTGGCCGCCATTTCCTGTTCAAGTTTCTTTTTATTGGCCGATCGTTCAGTGACCTTTCTATTGAGATCACGCAAAAACGGACTCATTTGCACATCCGTCGTAAACGACCCTGACTTATCCGCGACCTTTTCGCTCGATGTCGCAATATCGCGAAGTACGACAGACAATTGTCCTGTCGCCCGCGCCGTCAATAAAATTTCGGTCTGTTTCGGCGTTAGTTGGAAGGTTAGCGTTTTCGCCGGTAATGCGGTGCCTTCAATTTCGCCCAGTGTCTGATCAACTGCCAGAACCAGAATGTTCTGTAGAACCGTTTCGGTCATTGCCCCCATAACAACCAGAGGTCGAATGGCCTTCTCAACGCCAACAGCCTTTTTCTCTGTTGGCGTTGTCTTGCTGACCGCCTCCTTACCGCCGTTATGCACGATCAAAATATCAACATGGTCGCCCGGAAGGATGAACCCTGAAACGCCATTATTTGCAGTTATCGGCACAGAAACGGCCCGCATCCCCTTATCCAGTACACCGGCCATAAAACTTGGCGCGTCGCTCTTAAAAAATTTTGAGGCAATCAAAGGCTCCCCTGCCTGAAGCGGACGACGGACCGTTGCTTCATTGATTTCCTTGAATTTTTCTTCTTTTTGATCGTCTTTTTCGACGGAAAAATAATGCTCGCTCAGACTGTCTTCGGGCCACGGCCGCCATGCCACCGTGTCGGAATTCAGGATATCGCCCGGATTCAAAGGCTTTGTTGCCACCAGAATTTGTGTCTTGATGGGTTCGGCCTTTTTCTCAAGCGCCTGAATTGCTTCCGGCGTTGAGAAGTTTTTGATCAAATAAGTACTGATCCCGGCGACGCTCAGCGCCAAAACAATCAGTCCAATAACGAGAATCCGCATGAGCTTTTAATGCCCTCAATAAAACCGGTACGCGCGCATAACCACGACATTTCAACAATTTATCATTGATTTCCGTGGTTTACTACCTTTCCGCACCATCTGTGTTATACAATTTAATGCCTATCCCTTACCTTCACATTAATGTTAACAATCACGCTTAACATTTGAAGAATTTCAGACAAACGTTTAGACTGCCCTGAAGATGAATACTAACGAAGACAAACGAAACAGCATGCGACGAAGAACTATCTTTGGTGGTGTCCTGTTTGACGACGGGGGACGCCACTGGGATTGTTCGATTTCCGATATTTCGGAAACCGGAGTTAAGATTCGCTCCAAAACCGCTGAACTGCAGATAGGTGATGAGATAGAGTTGAAGATTAATAAATTCAACGATTTGCGCCGCTGTGAGGTCAGCTGGATCAGGGGAAATCATATCGGACTGCGCTTTCTGGTCACGATCACTCACCACGATGGCGATATGGCTCGGCTGTTCAAGTTCGCACGTGGAGAGGTCTAGCGTTGCCATTTGTTAACTGACAGGGATTCTGGATTTAGCGGTTAATGTGACGTCCGGAATCGGTACAAGCGGCACTATGACGCTAAAATCATAAGATCCGGAGATCGTCACATAAGTGATCCCGCTGGTTGTTGCCTGAGTCGCAGAAAACGTCGCGCCAGCAATATTGATGCCGCTTGAAGAATAGGCGGTTGACGCATACGTCGCCAACGCCGAGGTCGTCGCACTGGTGTTGACGATCGCAAAACGTGTGGTTTCTTCAACCGCATATTGCATGGATGCCCGGATCCACATCGCCCGTCCCAGTTCGAACACACCGATCACCATGATCAAAAAGACAGGCGCAACCATAGCAAATTCCACGGCTGTTGCGCCGCACCGCGACCTCCGCAGGTTTCTGAAGACGCGTGCAACAGTACCAACTTTCATTGCCATACCTCTACTGCGTCCTAACCGTCGCCGAACTGGTAAGTGTGATGGACGTTCCCAATAACAACAGGGAGTGATCGACGGACGCGTTAACCGTCAGGTAATAGCGATTGGCACTCCCATCTCCACATGTTGCACCGCAGGTAACCGATGATCCGTCAGCACATTCACAGGCCGTTGACGTGGTTACATTCGACGTTGTCAGGCTGAGGTTGGTTGAATCAACAACCGCCTGCTTGATTGCCGTTGTACTGGACGAATCCAACAAAGCCCACTGTGCCCCGGCTCGTGCTGCGCTGGTTAGTTCCATTTTATCGAACGTTGCCAGCCCGTAGTTGACGATCCCCAACAAAAAAGCCGAGATAATGGGTACGAAAATAGCAAACTCGACTGCCGCTGCGGCTCGTGTCGAGCGCAAAACGCGATCAACTTGCCGTCTAATTGAATCTATCCAAAAAATTCGCGACTTCATTTTAATATGTCCGTCAACTTCCATGAACTAATTTAACATACTATATGTACGCTTACGCAACTTGTCCGTCCAACACTGCCACGGCCTCACTCTACAAGTCTAACATCACCCGGGATGTAGATTGGTGTGACCCCGGCAGCACTACACGCCGACCCATCCATATTCAATCCTGAATTTCCACTAAACCCGACCTGCAGTGCAACAATCTGGAGACAGTTCGATCCCGCTTCATTGCCACCATTCATGTTAATTTCCTGATCAGGGAAATACATCGCCCCCTGAAAAGTCGTCGATGAACTTCCGTTCAGGGTATTACAGTTATTTCCTGTACACGACGACGTCGTATCGGGGTCCTGGAAAAACAGCATACCTTCCCAGGTGCCAGCCGAATCCGCCGGGACTGGAGCACTTAACGTTACTGAAGAAGAGCCATTAATATTATTGATCTGGCCTTCGTTCCTCAAAACAATGGTCACGCCCGTTCCGGTAACATTGCCATTGGCGTTGGTCTTGAAATCACCCCCGTCAATAACATATAGGCCCGGCGACAAGGTAACGGTGCCCTGTTTGACCCAGAAATCACCACAGATAACATAGGCATCGCTATACGATCCGGTTCCGGCGATTGTATCAGCCCCCCCGTTCGTATTGTAGGTATAACCGCTGACATCACAGGCCTCATTCGGTGCTGTCAGGGAGGAATAGGGGTCGGCAATCGCCGGTGCCCCAGTACTTCCTGAACATCCGGCATCAATTGTCAGCCCGCCGTTGTCGGAAATATCTCCAACAACGGAATAACAATCGGTGATCAGTGCGCCACTTCCCGACACGGACAACGCCGATGAGTCGGTCGAGTTTGAAGCGACCTGACATCCGTCAAAGGTAATATCCCCGTTGCCGCTGACCGAAACGCCGGTGCTTGAAGTGCCGAGTGACAGGACACAGGCTTCATTTGTCGTACTGCCGGTCGTCGCCACGGCGCGGGCCGAAATTGAAATCGACGACCCCAGATAGGTGCCGGCAAACAACATGCTGACGGATCGCGTCATGTTAACCTCAACCGCGCCACTGTCAGCGGTAAAAGAACCGGAGGAGGGCGGATTGGATGTTGTGATCGTATCCGTTGTCGCACTGTAGCCGTTACGCGTCGCATCGGTCGTCGCGGCGCTCAGAATGCTTGTTGAGGTGGCACCGCTGTCCTGAGCTTCATAGGCGCCGGCAATTGCCGCAGCGTCAGCCGCCGTTTGCAAATCCCGTTTACTCTGAAACCACAACCCCACTTCCAGACCAAGACCGACAAACGCCACCATGATTGGCAGCAGCAGGGCAAACATGACAACAATCCCGCCGCGCTTATCCGAGGTGATTCGCTTCAAAACATGGGCCCGCCCGCCCGGTCCGGGTCTGGATGTTCTTATGTCGACAGATGGTCGTGATGATTTCACCAATTGTGCTCCGGTATTCTTTTCCATATCAGAATATGTCGTTTTGTATCACCGTACCAAATTTTGTTCAGTGACCGAAATCACTCGGTGTTTCTTGATTAATAGACTGATATCACATAGGTTTTACGGAGTTTAGAACTTATTAGGGATAGAATACAGATGTCACCATGGCATTTTAATGGCCGGCACCGCAAATCGGCCCACACCCTGGTCGTGATTGCAGCAATGCTGACGGCGGCCTGCCAGAGCGCCCCTGTTAGCGAAAATTCGGCGATATCCAGTTCTTTAACTCAGGCAGCACTGGCGGCAGAACGGACAAATGATTATTCGACTGCCATAGACCAGTATCAGAAACTGTTGTCCCGGGATCCGGAAAACATTGACGTTCTGATCGGACTTGCCCGGAATCTCCGCTACTCGGGAGATTCTATAAATGCGGTTAAGATTCTGGAGAAATTAGGTCCGGCTGAAGATGCTCCCGTCGTCTATCGACTGGAACTGGCAAAATCCAAGATTGCGGCAGGTAAGGCCAAAGCCGCGATCCGGCAATTGAAACTGGCGCTCAGCGCAGAGCCGGAGAACTGGCAAATCCATTCAGCACTTGGCATCGCCCATGACCTCAATGAGGACTATGCGAGTGCCAGGACAGCTTACGAGCAGGCTCGCACGCTATCTGAAGACAACCCTGCCGTTCTCAACAATATGGCCCTGTCAGCGGCTCTTTCCGGCGACATTGACCGGGCGATCGCACTGCTGGAGGGGGCTCCAAGGCTGGCCCGTCATAGCCCTCAGATCCGTCAGAATCTGGCGTTCTTTTATGGCATCAATGGTGATATGAAGTCCGCCGGATCGCTGGCTCGGATGGATTTAGATGAAGAGCAGGTTCAGACCAACCTGTCCATATATTCACGATTCCATAAAAAATAGTTTTGACGGTCCGTTGACTCAAATTTGGTATAGAATCGACAGGTTCATTAAAGAGAGGAGTTGAGGCTCGTGGCGGACACGCAAACATCATCATCGGCGGCAACCCTCGAAAACGTCAAACTGCTCAGTGATGTCCCGAGTGACGTGGTCTCCCGGCTAACTTCCCGTTGCACCTGGCTGGAATATAAAGAAGACCAGATTATCATCGACCGAAATGATACCAGCACGAATGTCTATTTTATTATCTCCGGGAAAGTCCATGTCATGGACTTCATTGGAGACGAACAGCAGGTTTCGTTGGCTGACCTTGGCCCGGGCGACATGTTCGGCGAACTCGCGGCGGTTGACCGTCGGCTCCGCTCAGCCCGAGTAACTGTACTGGAACCGGCCCTCGTCGCGGAAATTTCAAGTGAAGATTTTCATGAACTTCTTCTAGAATGCCCGACCGTAACCTTCATTCTGCTGAAACGGTTTGCCGGCATTATCCGGGACATGACAACACGTGTCACCGCGATGAGCACAATGTCCCCTCACCAGAGGATTTATCACGAACTGATCCGCCTGGCCGAACCCGACACGGGCGAGGACGGTCTGTGGATTATCAACAGTGCTCCCAATCACGCAGAACTTTCGCACTGGGTTGGCACGGACAAAAAAACTGTCGCTGACGCCATTGGCAATCTTGCGCGCAGCGGCATTATTGAACGCAAGCACAAAAATTTTGTCGTTCGCGATTACGCCCGCTTGCAGCGTCTGGCGAGCCAGTAGTCAATGTCCGGTGCCTGCCGCCAGGTTCTCCCTAGGGTGTAACCATGTACCATGATTTTTTCGGCATTGATGAGAACCCGTTCTCAAATACGCCGGACCCCAAATACCTGTTCATGAGCCCGCGCCATAAAGAGGCGCTTGCACATCTCATATATGGCGTTGAAGGTGATAGCGGTTTTGTGCTGCTCACCGGTGAAGTCGGAACCGGCAAAACCACGCTTTGCCGTTACCTGTCGGAGAACCTGCCTGACAACGTCGAAATGGCGTTGTGCATCAACCCACGCCTGTCTGAAGCCGAACTGCTGGCCAGCATCTGTGATGATTTTGGAATCCGTACCCACGGGTCCATGAGCTCGGTCAAAAATCTGACAGATTCCATTAATGCCTACCTGCTTGAACTCTATGCGCGTGGTGGACGGGCGGTCCTGATCATTGACGAAGCCCAGAACCTGCGTTTCGAAATGCTCGAACAGGTGCGTCTGCTGACCAATCTGGAGACCTCCCAGAACAAACTGCTGCAAATCATCCTGATCGGCCAAACAGAACTGAAAGAATTCCTGGATCAACCAAAATTGCGTCAGCTGTCTCAGCGCATAACGGCACGCTACCATCTCGATCCAATGAACATTCACGATTCAAGAGAGTATGTAGCCCATCGCATTCATGTTTCGGGACTGGATGAAAATGTCTTCAAATCAGGAGCCGTCACTGAAATCTGCACACAATCACGAGGCATCCCGAGATTGATTAATTCCATATCCGAGCGCTGTTTGCTCGGGGCCTATGCCAACGGTCAGGAGACCGTTAGCCGCAAACTGGCCCGTGAAGCCGCCGGGGAGGTCCTGGGCAAGGCGGCTCCCTCTCACAAACCGGTTTTCATTGTTTTTCTCGCGGCTCTACTTGTCAGCGCCATGGGCTTGATATTTGTGGCTATCAATCCTCTGGACTCTGCCCTGCCTGCCCAGGTCAGCCAATCTACGGCCGTGGCCTGGATACGCTCGAAGCTTGAAAACTCTCCCTTGATCGCACCCTATATTCGCAACACCCCCCGCTCTCCAGACCCATCAACGGTGAACTGACATGTCGCTCATTCTAGATGCTCTCAAAAGATCAGAGACCGAGCGTAGCGACCGTCCGGCTACCCGCTCGCGGTCGGAACCCATGAATGATGAGGGAGAGAACGGCATTCCACGACGGGCGATCGTGCTCGGACTGTTGTTGCTCGTCGCCCTCGGTTCTCTTAGCGTGATTTTATTCTTGCAAAGAGACATCGCTCCAACTGACGTTGTCGCTGAAAATCAGGGATCAGAGCCCGTCGATACGGTGAACCCTAGCCCTATTGAACAACCTGGCCCGGAAAAGACAATTGTCCCCAAACCCGATGAGACCCTTGCTGTCACGGGAGCACCTCAGGAGGCCTCCCCTCAACCCGTGACCCCGATGGAAGAGAAGATCAGCAAAGCGGCTTCGCCCTCTCCCACCACCGCTGTCGCAGAAAAACCCGCACTCCCCGTAGTCAGTGAACCTGAACAGGTATCAGTCAAACCCCAACCCGAGGCCCCAACCTCACCTGAACCCGCGCCGCCCGCAAAAGAACAGCCGACGCCAATAAAAACCGCTGCACCGCCTATCCAAACCGCAGCAGCAGCGGTTCCAGCACTTGCGGTCCAGGAACCTGTCGCCCCAGCCAAAGTTACGTCCCGGTTTTCGCCACCGACCAAACCCGCGCCACCACCCCAGCCACCTGCTCGCATCGACACAGACCTGGTAAAAAAATCCATTCGGCAGGCGGAAGGGTATGAACAAGCGGGTCAAATTGATCTGGCGATCGAAGCCTATGGGCAGGCAATCGGGCAGGACAATCAGAATGCCGAAACCTATTTTGCCAGAGGGTGGTTACATGAAGCCAACCGCGCCTATGAGACGGCCATCAGCGATTTTTCCAATGCCATCGGCCTCAACGCCGACTTTACCGACGCCTATTTCGCGCGGGCCTGGGCTTACGAGCAAAGCGGCGATGTTGCCGCCGCCATAACCGATTATTCAAACGTGGTTCGGCTTGAACCTGGGCACATGAACGCCACCTTAAGCCGTGGTATTCTGCGGTTTTATAGTGGCCTGCAAACTCAGTCAGATGCAGATTTCCAGAACGTTTACAAAAACGCCGATGCAGAACTGAGTGACTACGGATTGCTGTGGTTGTTCGTCTCCCGGATACAAGGCAGTGCCAACCCAACCTTGGCCGCCTCAAAACTGTCCACCGTCCAGCCTCGAACGGAATGGCCGGGTGTCTTGTTCCGTTCTCTCATCGGCGACGCCAGCATCACTCAAGTCAAGGCTGCGATGCAGACACCTGATGCATTGGTCAGCCGAAAAAGACAATGTGTTGGGTATTTCTTTCTCGCTCAACACCGCCTTGCCCTCGGTGACCACGCGGGTGCCCGGGAATATTTTGCCAAAACGCTCGAAAGCGGGGTCACAACCTACCGCCAGTATTGGGCCGCCAAGATCGAACTTAAACGGTTAACCGGAGCTCAATAACCTGCCGACCTCGGCCATCACCTGCTCTTCCGTGATCTGCTTCATGCATTGGTTATCCTGACAATCCAGGACGCTTTTTTTTGCGTCATAGATGGCAAGGCACGGGCTGCACATCAGGTTTTGGCAAAGGTTGCTGACCCAGGGCAAATCATACCCATAAAGAACAGGCGTCTCCGGGCCGAACAGGCCGACGGTTTTGCGCTTCATAAATGCACTTAGATGTAGCGGTCCGCTGTCAACGGTGACGACCATTTCTGCATGGGCGATCAGACCTGCAAATTCATCAAATGACGTCTTGCCGATACTGTCGACAATCTTGGGATCGTTCTCAAACTGCGCCAGAATTCCAGCATAGATGTCTCGGCCCGAGTTGGTGCCGATCAACACCAATTGATAGTCGGGGTATGCGGTTCGAAGTTGCTTGATCAGCCTGATCCACGATTCGGTTGGCCATGAACGCAACATCCGAATGGTTTCACTGCTCTGGGCATTAAGGACGATATACTTTCCGTCAATGCCGGACATATTCGGTTTTTGGGGCGTATAGGGGAACGCATTGATATGGGACACCAAAGTATCAGGAGAGGTAACGGATCCGACAATCTCCCCCACATGCAGGTAATTTTCGGCAATGTTCCGGTAGACGTTCAGGTTGGTACGGTGTGTATACATCTGCCCCACCGGCAGGTGCAGCATATGAAATCCGGCGCGGCGTCCGGCCCCCGATAACACGGACAGGATTGCCGCGAATCGGGAAAAAAACTCCAGGTTCAGGAAAACTGCGGGACGAAGTCGGCGCATTGCCCAAACCGCAAAAATCACGTCTTTGCAAAACCGCCCCATCGACGATGGATCAACACTGATGCAGTGCTCGACTCCAAGCGCCCGAACCATTCGCTTGTTTTCGCTAAACGTCAGGTAAACAACCTCTTTGCCCTGCCGTTTCAGTTCAGAAATCAGCGGGTAACTCAGGCAGATACTGCCAAGGCCAAAAAATTTACAAACCACCACGACCTCACCCTTCGGTGCACGGGCGAATACCGGCGACAGCGCCGATAACAGCTTGCACAGCGGTGTGCCGACAAACCTGTCAATTATGCGCATGGTATCCGTTTTCATGGCGCTTTTAAGTTCATTGTTTCCATTCGCGCATTGTGCCGCATCGGCGGCGATACTACCATCAGCGACTGGCTAAAATCTCTGCTTTCTCTTAACCGGATGGACCGATGGTCGCGGATTACATATTACAGTTCATCTGGGGCCTCATTATTCTGGCCGCTTTTATCGGCTGGGGCGGGCGCATAGAGAGTTTGTTTATACGCCGCGAATACGGCCCTGCCGATTGGGGTCTCAAAGCTGGCTGGGGAATGGCGATGCTGCTGTTTGTCGGCGGGCTGATATCCCTGCTGGGGGTGGTCTCTCCCACCCTGATGATCGGCCTTTCCATCAGCGGCGCAGTTTTTTGGATCTACGACGTTTACAAAAAACCCCCCGGTCTTTCAGCCCCCAGTCGTTACCAGGTTATTTTGTTCCTCATCGTCCTGATCCCGTTGATTTCGCGATATGCGGCGGCGGTTCATTATCAGGCGCTGAGTTGTCCCGATGACAACATCGCCTACTTTCCATTTATCTCCAGATTGCTCGACACCGGCACGCTGATCGATCCCTTCAACATGAGGCGTCTCGCGGCATACGGCGGGCATACCTTCCTGCAAGCCTTTATCGGTGCCGTCGGGACCGAAGATAATGCGTTCCTGATGGATCGCGGAATCGCCGTCATCATTTCTTTTGGCCTGACGTTGGGTTTTTTCAAAGATCGCGCCAGGCTTGGTATTTTACCGTACGCGATTACCGTACTTGTGATCCTTGTCTTGCCATTCCCCCTGCTCAACAGCGCCAGCCACATTACCGGCCTGGCGTTATTTCTGACTTTGTTTCGCACTCTTGAACGCCAGCCTGTCCTCACCCAGCAGACCACGCGTTCGATCTGGCTGGTCGCTATGGTGCTTGCCGGTGCCGCCAGTTTGCGCGCGCATTTTCTCGCCGCCGGGGCGCTAACGGTAGCCTGCTACTGGTGTGTCAGTGCTGTGCAGTCCAGAGATGGCTGGAAACAAGCGACCGTGTCGCTGATTCACAGCGGTGCCGCAACGCTAGTATGCCTCATGCCATGGATGATCCTGCTACACCGGTCATCCGGCAGTTTTCTGTATCCCCTGATCCGCGGCAATCACCGCGATGAATTTGAAAACTATTCGGCATCGCTTGAGCTCGGAGATCACGTTCAGGTTTTTGCCGATACGTTTCTGGATGCAAAGCTGCTGATTTTCATGGTCCCAGTTATTTTGCTGGTGTTCCGGCGAAGCTATCCGGCGGCAACGGCTTTATATATAGGTGCCCTGCTGACATCGGCGGCGATGACATGGATATTCACTCACTCCGACGTCGATAATATTCTGCGCTACGTGGCGCCGTTTTTATATGCGGCGTTTATCGCCACCATGGTTTCCTTTACTCGGGACGCCCGAACACCAACCCTTGGTTCAGGTTTCCAGTCCCTTCCTGCCGGTGACAAAATCATCGCCGGCGCGATGATCGTTTTGCTACCCCTTATGATGGCCAAAGATATCGAGCGGCTGACTGATCGGTGGGGGAAGGCCGTGCTCTCTCTGAATGAACGCGCCCTATATAAAGAAGTGCAATCTGCCATTCCGCCGGGCGAAAAATTCATGTCCGTCGTTGGCCACCCCTATGCCTTCGACTATGCGCGAAACGACGTTAGCGGCATTGATGTTCCGGGAGCTGCCAGTCCCGACCCAGGCGTGCCCTACTTCAAAGGTCCACAGGCCTTCAAAAACTATTTTCTCGCCCGTGGCATTTCCTATCTGGTTTTTGGTGATTTCGACAGGCCGGGAACCTGCCTGTATATTCGCAAACTCTGGCAGTTTCATGCCGCCGGGGATGTTCCGGTCTGGAAGATGGAGGCAGAATATTATCTCGACCTGATGGACACCGCGGAAGCGCTGGCGGTATCCGAAGACGTGATATTGCGGAAAAATGGGTTCACAGTACTTCAACTCCGGCCCGGCTGAATTGTCGGCATCTGAATAATGGATTTACCTCAACCAGCGATCAATATTTCAACCGAGTGCCGGCACGGCACTGCCGTGACCTCACAGGTTAGGTCAGCGCTATTGGCGGATATTGCGATATCGCCTCATACCGCCTTTACCGGTTTGCAACTTCCTGGGTTAAGCTGGTGGGCATCATGTTAAAAACCTCCATAGTCATTCCCTGTTTCAACGAAGCCCTCAGGATTTCGCCTGGAAAATTCAAGAACTTGGCGACAAAATCGAAGGTCCATCTTGTTTTCGTCGACGACGGATCAACGGACGGAACCGGTGACATCCTGAAAAACCTTATTCGCGATATCGGCCAATCGGCTGACCTGATAGAAATCGGAAAAAACTCCGGCAAAGGCGAGGCCGTGCGCAAGGGTTTGCTGCAGGTCATTGAATTGGGCATGGAGAAAGTCGGCTACATCGATGCGGATATGGCGACGCCGGTGAGCGACGTTTGCCACCTCGTTGATTGTCTTGATGATGGGCAGACCGACGTAGCCCTGGGTTCCAGAGTGGCCTTGCTCGGACACAGGATCGACCGCTCACCATGGCGACATTATCTTGGGCGGGTGTTTGCAACAGCAGCTTCACTGACGCTGGACCTGCCCGTCTACGACACCCAATGCGGGGCGAAATTCTTCAGGGTTACCGATAACCTTAAAACCGCGCTGGCAACACCCTTCGTCTCACGTTGGGCGTTTGATGTGGAATTGATCGGGCGTCTAAACATTCTGGCGGGGGCCTCGCGAATACGGGAAATTCCACTTCGAGAGTGGTACCATCAGCGTGGATCAACCTTGTCCGGCGTGACAATGATCACCACCGTTCTTGAATTGATCAAAATTCGCCATTGCCTTCAGAAATTCGACCGCCAATGACACCTCCGGTACTCAGCTCGCCGATCTCAAGACTTGTGACCGTCGTCGTCTGGGGCATCGGCCTGACGCTGACTCTATTGCCCCTGATGCGGGCCGAGTATCCACCGGGTGCCGATATGCTTAACCACGTCGCCCGGGTGCATATTCTTCACAACCTTCCCAATGATGGAGATCTGCAACGCTATTATCAGGCCGACTGGGGCGTTATCCCAAACCTCGCCTTCGATATCTTCTCCATTCCGCTGCTGAATTTGCTACCTGCCCATCAGGTTGGAAAACTGTTTCTGGTGCTGACCGTGCTGATGATGTTCGCTGGCGTTTCGGCATTGCGCTATCAGCTTTTTGGAAAGGTCGGGCTGCTGCCGCTCTGTGTCGGCTTGATCGCTTATTCATCCCCGCTGGCCTTGGGCTTTGCCAACTACACGTTCGGTTTGGGGTTGGTGGTGCTGATGATTGCCGGGTGGCGGGCGGCTGAAAACTTAAGTCCCTCCTTGCGCCTCCTCATCGGCAGCGGGTTTGCCGTTCTGCTGTTCTTCACCCATCTAATCGCCTTCGGGCTCTATGGTTTTGTGTTATTTATCAGCCGCCTCGCTGAACGCTGGCGCGGAAAACATCTGGGCCTAAAAACTGATTTCCCCCTTGCCGGGCAATTTTTCATCCCGGCGATCCTATGGTTTCAGGTCAAACCGACAGCAATGGGAACGGATACCGTATTCGGGTCCTTGTACACCCGTCTGGAAGCAGTTGTTTCCCCGGTACTCTATTTCAACGATTTCGATGTTGTCGCCGCCCTCTGCCTGCTGGTCTTGCTCGCCTGGTTACTGCTCACCCGTCGGCTTCGAATATCTCCGGTATTTTTGCTGGTTATTATCGCGCTCTCGATGATTAGCCTGTTGATGCCGGTGCGCTTGTTTGGGGTTTGGTTGACCCATATTCGCATCCCGCTATTGGCCGCCTTGCTTCTTATTGCGTCGCTTGAGGTTCATATTTCAGAGCGCGTGCTGCGAAACCTTGTCGCCGTCGCCCTGGTCAGCATCGGTCTGATTCGGCTCGATAAAATTGACGGCTCGATCAGCGGCTGTGATGCCAAGCGCCAGCAATTTGTAGAAGCCCTGGCCCCGCTGGAACCGGGCAGTCGTCTCCTGCCTGTTGTTGAAAAAGGCAGTGTGACCGGGGATTGCCTGTTTTCCAATTACTGGCACCTTCCGGCCTTGGCCGTCATTGAAAAATCGGCCTTCTATCCAATGATGTTTGTTCACTTGCAACCCTTGGCCTTTCGCCCTGGATTACGCCATCTGGTACAAAAAGTCGCCGAACCGGCGTCACCCAAACTTTTGCATGGGGATACGGATATCTACGGTGAGCCCGACTGGAACGCCGTCATCGCCGGCAACTGGAGAACCGCCTTTGACTATCTTGTTTGGCTGCATCCGGGTAGCACGGCAAAACAGGTTCCGGATCATGTGCAGAAAATCGCCGGATCAGACTTCTTCACCATTTTCAGGATTAACCCGAGATAGCGGAAGATCACTTTTGTGACGAAGCAATCGAGAATTCTTCTCTCTTCTGTATTATAGTATGGCCATGCAAACCTATCTTGATCAGTTTTTTCATCTCGCTGAGATCATCGCCCGGCCATTTCTGGTCTTCCTCTATAGCGATTCGATGCTCTACTGGCCCTACCTGCTTTCAACCCTGGTTCTTGCAGTTGGCATTCCTGCGATTGCGGCTCTCAGGTCCCCAGATCAGGTATGGGAATCTCTGCGCCAACAGTTCTCGGCAAAAATCTGGTGGTCTCGGTCTACCCGGGCAGATTACCGATACTACATCGTCAACAGTTTCGTCTTCGGCTTTATTTTTGCGCCGCTGATGGTGGCGAGCATTGATGTCGCCATGTGGGTAAATGCCCAGCTCAGTTCATGGTTGGGTGCGCGACAAGCCCCCCTGCTGGATCAAACGACCCAGCGCGTGCTCTACACCGTGATGTTTTTTGTGGCTTATGATTTCGGCCGATTTCTCGCCCACTGGCTGCAGCATACAGTCCCCATCTTGTGGAAATTTCACATCGTCCATCACACGGCGGAGGCGCTGACACCGCTAACAGCATTTCGGGTCCATCCTTTTGATCTGTTCTTGATGGGAACCGGTGGCAATTTCATGGGCGGCATCGTGACCGGCATATTTTTTTACATCAGCAACGGTGAGATCAGCATCTATACTTTCCTTGGCACCCACCTTCTGATCGCCATCTACAATATGATCGGCAACCTGCGCCATACTCACGTTTGGCTGGATTACGGCGTGCTTGGATATATTTTCATGAGCCCCGCGCAGCACCAGATTCATCACAGCGCCAATCCCCGCCATTTCAACAAAAACTGCGGCTTCGCCTTTGCATTCTGGGATGCCTTGTTCGGCACCCTCTACGTGCCGAAATCACGAGAAACGTTCCCCTTGGGACTCGGCGACGGCACCGACGCTGAATGGCATTTCGTCGGGCGAATGTATCTTAGACCATTGAAACTGATATGGCAGGCCGTTGCCGGTGGGCGTTAATTTCGTACCCATTGATCCAAATCAAGCCCTTCCCCGCCGCGCATGAGTATAAACGCTGTTCTGTTGGCAATGTGGAGGATTGTGAACAGATTCCGTTGAAATCTCCAACGATGCCTAGGGCAATGGAATTTGCCAATTAAGGGGGCGGTATGAACCACGACGTGAAACAGGCCACGGACAAGGCAGGCAAAGATACGACTCAACGTCCGATGACCGGAAACGAAGCGCTGGCACGCGGTGCCTGGGAAGCTGGCGTAAAAGTCGGGTCGGCTTATCCGGGAACACCGAGCACCGAAATCATGGAAAACCTGTCGCATTATCCGGCGGAAGACGTGGTGGCGCAATGGGCGACCAACGAAAAAGTCGCCTGCGATGTTGCCATCGGGGCCTCATTTGCCGGTGTCCGGGCGATGACCTCAATGAAACACGTCGGCCTTAATGTCGCTTCCGATGCACTGATGTCGATGACTTATATCGGTGTAAACGGCGGACTGGTTCTGGTTGTCTGTGACGATCCCGGCATTCATTCTTCACAGAATGAACAGGATTCACGGATGTTCGCAAAACTTGCCATGGTGCCCTGTCTGGAACCCTCCGACGCCCAGGAAGCCTTGGATTTTACCAAACTGGCCTTTGACATCAGCGAACAGTTCGACACACCGGTCATCGTCCGCTCGACAACCCGCCTGTCTCATACCCGTAGCGTCGTAAAGCTTGGTGAGCGCATTGAAGCCGCAACAAAAGGCTTCGTTCTCAACCCCAACAAAAACGTTATGATTCCGTCCAATGCCCGCATCCGTCATCCGCAACTGATCGAGCGCGAAGAAAATTTAGCCGAGTATTTCAATACATCGAAAATCAATTCATGGGAAAAAGGCCGCACGGACATCGGCATTATCACCATGGCCACGTCCTATGCCTATGTTAAGGAAACGTTGCCCGATGCCAGCATCCTGAAGCTTGGCGCGTCTTATCCATTGGCGGACAAACTTGTGGCCGATTTCTGCAAATCCGTTGACCGGGTATTCGTGATCGAAGAACTGGAACCCATCGTCGAAAACGAAATTAGGGTGCTGGGACTTGCCGTTGACGGGAAAAACTATTTCCCCCGTGTCGGTGAATTTTCCCCGGAGATTATCCGCGCCGGACTGGAGAAGGCAGGCGTTCTGGAGAAGCGCGATCTCGTCCAGACCCACGATTCGCTGCCGACCCCTCGGCCCCCGGTGTTGTGCGCTGGATGCCCCCATACATCGGGCTACATGGCGATCCGTGCCATGGACGGGCGTGTCATGGGAGATATCGGGTGTTATACGCTGGCGGCAGTCGAGCCGCTTAAATCCATCGACACCTGTGTTTCTATGGGGTCTTCCATCGGTAATGCAATCGGTGTTGCCAAATCGGGGCAGGAAACCAAACCGATCATCGCAACGATCGGCGACTCAACCTTCCTGCATGCCGGAATTCCGGCGCTGATTGATGCGGTTTATAACAACGTCGATATCACGGTGATTCTGCTGGATAACCACATCACTGCAATGACCGGTGGTCAGAACCATGCAGCGACCGGAAAATCCCTGCGTGGCGAGGATACTCATCGTATAGATTTTGAAAAATTGATTGAAGCCGTTGGCGTCAAATGGATCCGGCGAACGGATTCCTACGACATCGCCTCCATGTACCAGACGTTTCGTGAAGCGGCCGAATACAAGGGCGTCAGCGTCGTTATATCCGATCGCCCCTGTGTCCTCGATCCGGTAAAAGTCAAAGGGCCGTCGCTGACTGTCATTTCGAAAAACTGTGTTGCCTGCCAGTCCTGTATGAACCTCGGCTGTCCCGCTCTGTCATGGAGCGACGAATGGTACGACGGTCACCACAAGGTCCAGATTGACGCAGATGCCTGCATCGGCTGTACGCTCTGCGCCCAGGTCTGCCCGGCTGACAGTATCCGCCCGCTTGAAGCCGAAGTGCATTAACCGCCAGGAGCAGAGATGCCAGAGAGTTCAACAAAAAATCAGGTGACCGAGAAAAAACCCACCAACGTACTGATCGTCGGGGTTGGCGGTCAGGGCGTTATCATGGTGTCCAAGGTTCTGGCCCTGATGTGCCAAATGAATGGCTATCAGGTCAAACAAAGTGAAGTTCACGGTATGGCCAAACGCGGTGGATCGGTGTTCAGTCATGTGCGGTTCGGCGAGCAGGTATGGTCGCCGACAATCCCTGCCGGCGAAGCCGACGTGCTACTGGCGCTTGAATGGGCGGAAGGACTGCGCTGGCTGAATTATCTGGAACCGGCAAACGGTACCTTCATCACTGATACCCAGCATATTGTACCGCCCTTTGCCTGCCTCAACCGCAAACGCGGCGCCAGCAAAGCCTATTCGAAAGAAACCCCGGCCGAGATCGTCAATGAGGTCGCCAATGGCCTGGCCCTTGATGCGACAACCATGGCGACTGAGCTCGGCAATCCACGCGCCTCGAATACTATTTTGCTGGGCACCCTGTCTACGGCGTTGGATTTTCCCGTGGAAGAGTGGCTCAGCGTGATCTCCGAGTTTGTGCCGCCGAAATCGATTGAAATCAATCATCAGGCCTTCCTGCAAGGGCGGGAATGGACGGAAAAAACCAAAACAGAGACCATTTCCGACGCCGTCAGCTCACCGGATATCGCTGCATACCAACACGCCCCAGTCAACGATGACTTCGAACTGCGGCTGACCCGTGAATGGTGCAAGGGTTGCGATATTTGCGTCAAGATGTGTCCGGAACGCTGCCTCGGCCTTGATGCGGAACAACTTGTCGAACTGCGCCACCCTGATCGCTGCACGGGATGCCGGGTGTGTGAATGGTTATGCCCCGATTTCGCTATCGACGTGATTAAACCGGCCCATGACAGCCAGCAAAAAATGAGTGCCTAGAATGAGAGCTACCGGTCAACTTCAGAATCTTCAGGGCAACCATGCATGCGCCATGGGAGCTATTGCCGCCGGGTGTCGTTTCTTTGCCGGATATCCAATTACGCCGTCTTCGGAAGTCGCTGAAAAAATGTCACTGGAGCTTCCCAAGGTCGACGGGATTTTCATCCAGATGGAAGACGAGATTGCTTCCATGGGGGCAATCCTCGGGGCCTCCATGGGGGGTGCCAAGGCGATGACGGCAACCAGCGGGCCGGGGTTTTCACTAAAGCAGGAAAATATCGGATATGCTGCAGGCGCCGAAATTCCCTGTGTCGTGGTGAACGTTATGCGCGGCGGTCCCAGCACCGGCCTGCCAACACGTCCGGCTCAGGGTGATATCATGCAGGCCCGATGGGGAACCCATGGTGATCATTCGGTGATCGTGTTGGCCCCTTCGTCGGTGAAGGAAATTTACGAGGAAACCATCCGCGCCTTTCAGTTAACAGAGACGCTTCGCGTCCCGGTGATCATTATCTTTGATGAGGTCATCGGCCATCTTGTCGAAACTGTTGAATTGCCGGTGGCGGAATCAATCAAACCGGCTTTGCGAAAATGGGCCAGCGGGCCTAAAGAAAATTTCAAACCCTATGCGGAAACCGATGATATGGTGCCGTTTATGGCAAGACCAGGGGATGGGTACCGGGCCCATACGACCGGGCTGACAACATCTGAAAGCGGTTTCCCGACACAGGACCCCGAGCAGGTGGACCGAATTGTTCGACGTCGTCTTGAGAAGTTGAACCATCATGCAGCGGCCATTGAGTCTTACGAAGAAATAGAGTGCAAAGACGCCGATATCGTCCTGGTCGCGGTCGGCATCAGTGCCCGAGCCGCCGGTCGGGCCCAGCGTCAGGGGCGTGAGAAGGGCCTGAAAGTCGGCCTGTTCCGCCCCATCACCTTATGGCCGTTCCCGGAAGCCGCGTTTCGTTCGGCAACGAAAAAGGCAAAACACATCATTGTTCCGGAAATGAATGCGGGCCAGTTGATCCTTGAAATTGACCGTTTGACGCCAGGTAAAAACCGCCCTGTCGGAATCAACCGGATCGATGGTGAGGTGATTGACCCGGCGGCAATTCTCCAGAAAGTCGAGGAACTGGTGTGAGATGACTGATAAACCCCTAGAGAACTTTAATATCCGTGATTATCTCCGTGAAGATATGTTCCCGCATTTCCTGTGTCCCGGGTGCGGCCATGGCATCGCCATGCGGGCACTACTATGGGCAGTCTACGAATTAGATATCTCTAACGACAATCTGGCGATTGTTTCAGGCATTGGCTGTTCCGGACGGATTGGCGCCTATGTCGATACCAATACCTTCCATGTGACCCATGGTCGCCCACTGGCATTCGCGACCGGGCTGGCGCTCAGTCGCCCTGATCTGAAGGTTATCGTCATTACCGGTGATGGCGACTGTCTGGCGATCGGTGGCAATCATCTGATCCATGCCTGCAGGCGCAACCTCAACATGACCTGCATGATGCTCAACAACGAGGTCTATGGCATGACCGGCGGGCAGGCGTCACCGACAACCAGTCAGACGCGCTACACAACCACCTCTCCCACCGGCAGCATAGAGCCGGTGTTCAACGCCTGCGATCTGGCAGCCGCGGCCGGGGCCGGATTTGTCGGGCGCGAAGTAACGCTGCAAACACCGGCGCTGAAAAACCTGTTGCGCCAGGCCCTTGACCACGATGGTTTTTCATTCGTTGAAGTGATCTCAGACTGCACTGAAATTTTCGGCCGCAAGAATGATCTTGGCGAATCACCTGAAATGATCCTCAGTCAGAAGGGCAGCATGCGCCCCGATTCATACGGCAACGTGGTCGATGAACCGTTCCGCCCCAACCATATGAAGACGGGCGTTTTTGTTGAAACCGACCGGCCTGAGTATGGCGCGGTTTATCGCAACCATGTCAAAACCGTTCAGGCCGGAACGGGCGCATAGAGGAGCCAGCCCCATGCAGGATTATGAAGTCCGTTTCAGTGGTTCCGGGGGGCAGGGTCTCCAGCTGTCAGCCAAGATCCTCGCCCATGCGTTGAATCTCGCGGGCAAAAGAGTCGCCCAGTCACAAAGTTACGAGCCGACCTCACGGGGCGGACTTAGCCGTTCTGATTTGGTCGTCAGCGACGGTGTCGCCGGATTTCCACTGGTCACGTCTCTGGATTATCTGGTTGTTCTTGATCAGAGCGCACTTGCGATCTCACTTGATCTGTTGAAAGACCAGAGCATCGTTATTGCCGATACCCGCCACGTACCGGAACCACCACAGGGCCCCTTCAGCGTTCACCATTTGGCACTAAGCGAGACCGCCTTAAAACTGGGCAACGAACGTGTCGCCAACATTATTACCCTGGGCGCCCTGATTGGCCTTGGTGATATCTGTTCTTTTGAGATTCTGGAAGAAGCCGTTCGCGCCGGCGTGCCGCCTAAGTTTCTGACCCTCAATCTGGAAGCCGTCGGCGAGGGCTATCGCATGACCCAGGAAAAAGAAGTGCCCGACGCCGTGGCTGTGAATTAATCTTCAGCATAGGCTTTTCAGCCACCTTAAAATAGTTCTCACATCTGCCAACGGTTTGATTTTTGGCTACCTGAGTCCCCTGCCTTGCGGGGTTTTTAATAAGGTGATGTAATTGCCGGGGATTTTTGTATACTCAAAACCATCTTTTCCACTTGGGTAATATGCTGACACCATGAAATTTTCGATTTCCAGGTTCTTCATCGTCGCGACTATTGCCCTGAGCGTCGCCATGGGGTGGGCCGCAGTTACCCCCTCTGTTGCAGGTTATAATTCTTACGGTGCCTGTTACAACAAATGCACCAAAACGGACGAACCTCTCGCCCAGAAATGTCGGGCACAGAGTTGTGGAAAGCTCAAGGGTAAGGCAAAAGTCCGATGCGAAAAATTATGTGGAATGAAGGAAGGGATTTTTGATTTCTGTAAAACAAGCTGCACGAAAAACGAAACTTGCCGACGGTCAAAAAAAGTAAAATCCTGCCTTAGTACATGTAAACAATATCAGAAGTCTGACATTCGCAAATATCAGAAATGCGGCCGCGCCTGTCGCAAAAACTGCATACAGTTTTAAGCTCTGATCGGCGTTCAGCGTTGGACCCGTTTTTGATGCGTATTAAATAATAAGTATTGTCGTACGTGAATGCCTGAATTAGATTGTTCTGTAGGCTAACAATTAAGTTGGCGCAGCATTCAAAACAGCCCAGAACACCAACAAAAAAACGAAGGCTGATAGATCGCATGACGGTGGAGAACACACATGAAAGATTCGTTGAAAGAAGGTGTACAGTCGGCACGCACGGTCGAAATTGACGCGGGTCGAACCATTGATTTTATGGGCGAAGCCCTACGGGTTTACGCCACGCCCGAGCTGGTACGCGACATCGAACATACCTGCCGTGACCTGTTGCTCGAGCATCTGGATGAAGGCGAAGACTCGGTCGGTACGCGGGTCGAGATTGACCATACAGGCGCGACGCTGCTTGGCATGTCGGTGAAGATTTCAGCAACCATCAAATCAGCTGAAGGCCGTTTGATCACATTTGACGTCACCGCAGAGGATAATATTGAGCAGGTTGCCAAATGCACCCATACTCGGTTTGTCGTCGAGACGTCAAAACTGGGAGAGCGCCTGAAGGCAAAAGCGGCGAAAATTTAACCCAAAACCAGGGTACATCGTACCATGAGCAAAAATGACCGACAGGATCGCCGCGAAGTCCCGACCTATTGTTATCAATGCGTTTCCGGTCCGGACCTGCTGACGGTAGGCGTTGAAGGCGGAGTTGCGACGGAGATCCAACCCAACTTTGCCTCGGCTGAAATTCATCCGGCTGCCGGAAAGGTCTGCGTCAAGGCCTATGGTCTGGTTCAGAAAACCTACAACCCACACCGTATCACCACGCCGATGAAGCGCACCAACCCGAAAAAGGGTCGCGATGAAGACCCCGGGTTCGTTCCGGTTTCCTGGGACGAAGCACTGGACATCATCGCTGGCAAACTGAACACGTGTCGGGAAGAAGGCCTGAATGACCAATCCGGGTACCCACGCGTTGCCGCCAGTTTCGGTGGTGGTGGCACACCGACGTCCTACATGGGAACATTCCCTGCTTTCCTGAGTGCCTGGGGACCAATCGATGCCGGGTTCGGCAGTGGTCAGGGGGTCAAATGTTACCATAGTGAACATCTTTATGGCGAGTTCTGGCACCGGGCTTTTACCGTCGCTCCGGATACGCCGCTGTGCGAGTATGTTCTGTCATTTGGCAGCAACGTCGAGGCCTCGGGTGGGGTTTGTGGCGTCAAACGCCATGCCGATGGTCGGGCCCGGGGCATGAAACGCGTGCAGCTCGAACCTCATCTTTCCATTACGGGAGCCTGCTCGGCAGAATGGATTCCACTCCGTCCGAAAAGCGATCCGGCCTTTCTGATGGCGATGATCCATGTCTTGCTTCACGAGGTCAAAAACGATGATCTTGATCTGGATTTCATCAGGCACCGCACCTCTGCCCCCTATTTGCTGGGTAAGTTCGGCTATTACATGCGTGATCCCGAATCCCGCAAACCTTTAATTTGGGATGGCAAGACGAACGCTGCCGTGCCCTTTGATACACCCGGTGCGGAACCCGTACTGGAGGCTGCTTTTTTGGTCAAACACGGCATTGAAGAGGGTGCCGACGGAAAGGAATGGGAGCACGTTGACCAGCGCTGCCAGACGGCCTGGGAAAAACTGGTCGAACATACCGAACCCTACAGCCCGCTGTGGGCCTCGCGTATTTGCGATGTCGAGGTCAAGACCATTCGCCGCATCGCGCTCGAATACCTTGAGCACGCGCGGATTGGAGAAACCATTGAAATTGAAGGGCGCACGTTACCACTGCGGCCCGTGGCAATTGTTCTTGGCAAAACCGTTAACAATGGCTGGGGCGGTTTTGACTGTTGCTGGGCCAGAACCCTACTCGCCTGTCTGGTTGGCGCACTAGAGGTTCCCGGCGGCACTTTGGGCACGACAGTTCGCCTGAACCGGCCTGCAAACTCACGTCAGGCCAGCATCAAACCGTCGCGCGACGGGTTTATGGAATTCCCCATGAACCCGACTGACAAGGAAAACTGGCTGTCCCGACCGGACGTCCGAAATGCCAACCGCACACTTATCCCGCTGGTCGCCAATTCGCCCTGGAGCCAGGCGCTGGGCCCGACCCATATTGCCTGGATGTTGCAAAATCAAACGACCGAGCACTGGCCCGAACCAACACTTCCCGATGTCTGGTTTGTCTACCGGACCAACCCGGTCATATCTTTCTGGGATACGGACTCGATCGCCGATACGGTATCGCGTTTCCCCTTTACTGTGTGTTTCACCTATACGCCCGACGAAACAAACCACATGGCCGATGTTCTACTACCGGAATGCACGGATCTCGAAAGCCTGCAACTGATCCGCATCGGCGGCACCAAATACTTTGAACAATACTGGGACCATCAGGGATTTGCCCTTCGCCAGCCCGCCGTCGAGGCCCAGGGCGACACGAAGGACTTCACCTGGATCGCCACACAGTTGGCAAAACGCACCGGCCTTCTGGAAAAATATAACGAAGCCATCAACCGGGGTGCCGCCGGGGTGCGCCTGACGCGCGAAGAAGGCGACTGCTCTCTGGACGTCGAACAGGAACATTCCGTCGAGGCCATCTGGGATGCGGTTTGCCGTGCGGCCAGCGTTGAAATGTCCGATGGCAAGAATCAGGATGGTCTGGATTATTATCGCGAACATGGCCTCAAGGTGATCCCTTTTGAGCGCCTGAATTGGTACCTCTATCCGGAATTGGAAGATCAGGGTTTGCGGTTCGAGATGCCCTATCAGGAGCGCCTGTATCGAACCGGCAAACAGCTGGCCAACCGTTTGCATGAATCCGGGATCAGCTGGTGGGATGCGCAGCTTGATGAGTACGAACCGCTGCCGGTATGGCAGGATTTTGGTGCGCTGTGGGAACGCGCCCTGGAAGAAAATTTCGACGTCAATATCGATGACTATCCGTTCTGGTTGGTGACCTCCCGGTCCATGCAATATGCGTGGGGCGGTAATGCTGACATCCAGATGATCAAGGAAGTTGCCTCAAATATTGCCGGGCACGGCGGGGTCATTATCAACACTGGTCGGGCGACGGAAATGGGAGTCGGGCAGGGCGATCTGATCGAAATCGCCTCGCCGTTGAATGCCACGCGCGGTCGGGCCATCCTGCGCGAAGGCGTGCGGCCAGATACCTTGGTGATGATTGGTCAGTTCGATCACTGGGCGACTCCACTGGCGAAGACCTTCGATGTGCCCAGCATGAATAAACTGACACCGATGCTGCTTGATTTGACCGATTCCACCGGGTCCGGGGCCGATCTGGTTCGCGCCTCGGTTCGCGTCGTGGAGAAAGCATCATGACGCGCTGGGGAATGATCGCCGATCTGGAGCGCTGCGTCGGTTGCCAGACCTGCACGGCGGCGTGCAAACACACCAACGCGACCTCTCCGGCCGTTCAATGGCGCAAGGTTCTTGATCTCGAAGTCGGCACCTATCCGAGCGTCAAACGGGTCTTCGTTCCCGTTGGTTGCATGCATTGCGAAGATCCGCCCTGTATGCATGTCTGCCCATCAACGGCGACCGGGCAGCGCGCCGACGGCATTGTCACGATCGATTATGATATCTGCATTGGCTGCGCCTATTGTGCCGTTGCCTGCCCCTACCAGGCGCGTTTCAAGGTTGATGGCGCAAGCTTCGCTTACGGTGGCGACGGTCAGATGAAAAATGAGGCCAAGCGCGAAGATCCGGCACGTCTTGGTGTTGCGCAAAAATGCACTTTCTGCTCGGACCGCATCGACTATGGCCTGGAAAACGGCTTGACGCCCGGCATTGACCCCGATGCCACTCCGGCCTGCGTCAACTCCTGTATTGCCAGTGCCCTTCATTTTGGTGATCTGAATGACCCGGCCAGCAACGTCTCCAAATTGCTTGATACCCATCAAACATTTCGTATGCATGAAGAGTTAGGCACAGCCCCCGGCTTTCACTACATCTGGAAACGTAAAGATAGCCACGACACCAACATCGAAGAAGATATCTTATCGATATCCTCCAGCGGGACCGGTGACATCGGCGGGGCCGCGCCATGGCTGCAACAGCATTGGGATTGGCGCGCCGCCGGAAACTTTATTGGCGGCGGGACCGGTAGTGGTTTGATGGTCGCGGTGGCGGTTCTTTCGACATTTACCCCCGTCTCGTTCCTCCTGATTCTGCTGGCGCTTGGTTTTGTTGGAGCCGGCTTGTTTTTGGTCTGGCTCGAAACAGGGCGGCCGTTCCGCGCCCCCTTGAACGTATTTTTCAACCCTCAGACATCATGGATGAGCCGTGAATCGATGGTCGGTTCGGCGCTATTCCCCATCGCCCTGATCGCCGCATGGTTAGGGGCGCCTCCTCTGCTACTGGCTGCTGCTATAGTGGCATTTGGATTCCTCTATTGTCAGGGGCGCTTGCTGAAGGCTTGCAATGGCATACCGGCCTGGCGTGAACCCGCCATTGTTAAACTGATTATGACCACCGGCCTCAGCGAAGGTGCCGGTCTTCTGTTGGCTGTCAGCTCGCTTGCCGTTTACGTCATGCCCGCCTCATTCCTTGCCGGAATAGCCATGCCACCCTCAATCCACGTCGGGTTAACCAGCACTCTGGTTGTTCTGTTGGCCTTCCGGATGCTCAGTTGGCGGTTCTACCGCAACGCTTTAAAGCTGGAAGCGCCGAGTGAAACATTAAGGGTTGTGCACAGCCTGAACGCGGCTTTTGTTTTATTGGGTCATCTCTTGCCGATGATATTAATCGCCAGTGGGTACCTGTTCATCGATGCCTCGACATTGCTCAATGCTGGTGCCGGGGCACTTGCCCTTGGTGCCGGTTGGTTCATCAAATATCAGTTGGTGACCCAGGCCTCCTATAATCAAGGGTATGCGATCAATCATGCACCGGAACGCGGTTCCGGTGGTGGTGGCCCAGGTGGAAAACCGGGTTGGAGCAGAGCCGCATGAGTTCGGAGATCAAGGCCCTTACCCGCGAACGTTCATTTGCCCAGGAGGCGGAAAAACTGCTGCTTGGGGAGGGCGACGAATTTCATGGCGAGGCTATTCTGGCCGTCACCAAGGCGCTGTTACAGGCCGGTGTTTCCTATGTCGGCGGATACCCTGGCGCCCCTGTCTCGCATCTGATGGATGTCCTTGCCGACGCCCGCCAGACGGTGCTGGAACCTTACGGCATCCACTTCGAACAATCCGCTTCGGAAGCCGGTGCCGCCGCCATGTTGGGGGCGTCCATCAACTACCCGCTGCGCGGGGCCGTCACGTGGAAGTCCATCGTCGGCACCAACGTCGCCTCCGATGCGCTCTCGAACCTGTCGTCGGCTGGGGTTAAGGGTGGGGCGGTAATCGTTATTGGTGAAGATTACGGCGAAGGCGCCAGCGTTATTCAAGAGCGTACCCATGCAACGGCGATGAAGTCGTCGATGCCGTTGATCGACCCCAGATATGACATGCCGACCATCGTCGACATGACCGAACATGCGTTTGAATTATCGGAGGCCAGTAACCTTCCGGTTCTGCTGTCGTTGCGCATTCGGGCGTGCCACATGACCGGCAGTTTTACCTGCCGTGAAAATCGCCCGGCAATGCGCAAACGCCAGAACGCCCCGATGGAACCAAACTACGACTATTCAAAAATCGTTCTGCCACCGTCGACCTATGCCCAGGAAAAAGCCAAGATCGACCAGCGCCTGCCTGCCGCCCGGAACTACATTCAGGCAAACGGGTTGAACGAAACCTTCCCCGGCAAGGGGGGGCGGCTTGGTATCATCATGCAGGGAGGTACACATGGCGTGGTCCTGCGCGCACTGGCGCGCCTCGGAAGTGCTGACGCCTTTGGCAATTCAGATATCCCGCTACATGTTCTGAACGTCATTCATCCGCTGGTTCCAGATCAAATCACGGATTTTCTTGAAGACAAAGACAGCGTGTTGATTATCGAAGAAGGTCATCCGGCCTTCATCGAAGAACAGATCCGTTCGATCGTTCAGCAGACAGAAATGAGCATCGCGATTTATGGCAAGAACGTCATTCCATCGAGCGGTGAATATATTACGCCCGTGGTTCGTGCCGGTATCGCAACCTACCTGAGTGCCGCCGCTGACAAGACCATCGCCGCCAAAACCAAGCGCCTGAACAACGCCATCGAAAAGCGGGTCAAGGTAGCGACAAAAAACAAACCGGACCAGCCGCTACCGCCCCGCCCACCCAGCTTTTGCACGGGATGCCCCGAGCGTCCGATCTTCACGGCCTTGAAACTGATCATGCGTGAACGCGGCCCGTTGCATGTATCGATGGATATCGGCTGCTCCACCTTTGCCACCCTGCCGCCGTTCAATATCGGCAACACGGTCCTAGGCTATGGCCTCAGTCTGGCCAGCAGCGGGGCCATTTCCGGATCGCTCGATCAACCCGCCATTGCAGTGATGGGGGATGGCGCGTTCTGGCACAACGGCCTGGCGACCGGTGCCATCAATGCCCAATGGCAAGGCATGGATGCGGTTCTGGTGATCTTGGAGAACGGGTATGCGTCGGCGACCGGACAACAGCACGTCCCCTCGACAGGGGCGACGCCGATCGGTGAGCCCATCCAGATCACGATTGAGCAAACGCTACGCGGGATTGGTGTCAAATGGATCAAATTTGTTGACTCTTATGACATCAAAGAAACCCGCGCTGCACTTGAAAACGCCTTGGACAGTCGAGGCCAAGGACTGCGGGTCATCATGTCCGGTAACGAATGCATGCTGGCGAAAAAACGCCGGGGCAACGCCAGAAAATCCTTGGCGGTTAAAGCGGGAACGCCTGTGCGCAAAGCCCGCTACGGCGTTGATGCCGAGGTCTGCACCGGTGATCATTCCTGCATCCGTCTGAACGGGTGCCCGTCACTGACCCTCAAACCGACGACCGATCCGCTAAAAGACGGGCCAACAGCCTATGTCGACAATAACTGTGCGGCCTGCAATTTATGTGGTGAGAATGCCCATGCGGCTCAACTTTGCCCGTCTTTTTACAAGGCCAAAGGCGTCGTTAATCCGAGTCCGTTTCAACGCTGGAAAGCGGGAATTAATGCCAGGGTGCTAAACTGGATGGGGGCATCATGAAATCCCAAACCCCGATTTGTGTACAAATCGCCGCCCTCGGCGGACAGGGCGGCGGCGTGCTTGCGGAATGGATCGCCGAGGCCGCCCGTCTTGGCGGATACCCCGCACAGGTGACATCGATCCCCGGCGTCGCCCAGCGCACGGGAGCCACCACCTATTATTTCGAAATGTATCCGGAGAAAGACACAGCCGAGAAACCGGTGTTCTGTCTATTCCCCGATGCCGATGGCCTGGATTTGATGATCGCCATGGAACCGCTTGAAGCGGTGCGGGCGCTTGATCTTGGTCTGATCACTGAGCGCACCACAGTCCTGACCGCCAAAAGCCGAATTTACAGCACGGCTGAAAAATCCATCGCCGGCGACGGTGGAGTCAAAACCGAGACCCTGCTGGATGCTCTGGATGGGGCAGCCAAGGCGGTGGTGGGGCTGGATATCGACGACCTGGCAGCCAAGCCGGGGGCTCCGGGCAATGCGGTGATGTTCGGAGCCATTGCGGCATCCGGCGTCCTGCCCATGACAGAAGATGATTTCCATCAGGCCATCCACCTGAAGGGGGTTGCCGTTGAACCCAGCCTTGTCGATTTTGCCGCCGGTTTCCACCACACCTCGTCTCCGAAAGATATGAGCCCTGAAATTGACGAAACAGTCTTTGCCCCCGCACCCGACAACCTGACAAATGAGATTTCCGCCTTGCCGGAAACCATCCGCGGGCTTGCGGGACACGTCTGTGCCCGTCTGATCGATTATCAGGATGAAGGATATGCCCGGCTGTTCCTTAAACGTTTTCAGGTGTTCACAGACGCAACTCCAGAGTTGGCATCGCAAGTCGCGAGGCGGCTTGGGGCATGGATGGCCTATGAAGATGTCATCCGCGTTGCCCAATTAAAAACCCGACCCGGTCGACTGGCACGCATTCGCGGCGAAATCGGTGTTGATGAGGGGGCCCCGCTGTCCGTCACCGAATTTCTAAAACCCGGCCGCGAAGAGTTCGCCAGCCTGCTGCCGCCGGAGATGGGCAAATGGGTGATGAACGGACACCGCTCGTCCTCAACGGCGGGCCTACGTCTGCGCATGCCGACAACAACTGTGTTTGGATACGGCGCCCTCAAGTTGCTGTCGGGGCTCCGAGGATGGCGACCCCGGACCTATCGTTACCGCCTTGAACAAGCGGCGATTGAGCAGTGGCTGGGTGCGGTCGAGGAAACGATGAAGATCGATGCCGGTCTGGCACAGCAAGCGGCGCGGCTGGCCACATTGGCACGAGGCTACGGCGGTGTACGCATTCGGGGACTGGAAAAATTGGCGAACCTGTTCAGAGACTGGACACCTAAACTGCAAAACGACCTGCCCGCCCTGTCGGCGGAAGTTGATGCCGTACTGCATCAAGCGCGTCACGATCCGGACAAGGACTGCGGCAAAACAGACTGAGCCTTGTCACAGGCTTTATGGGGAGAAGACAATGACCGATACACAACTTCAGACGCATAAACACAATCCTGAAATCGAGACCCTGCCACGCGATCAGTTGGCTGTTCTACAGCTGGAAAAACTGCAAAAGATCGTCCGCCATGCATACGATAATGTAGATCACTACAAAAAGAGTTTTGCTGAGGCCGGTGTCACGCCCGATGACCTGGAGACTCTCGACGATTATGCCAAATTTCCGTTTACGGTTAAGGACGATCTTCGCGCCAACTATCCGTTCGGCATGTTCGCTGTACCACGAGAAGAGGTGCTTCGCGTTCACGCCTCATCGGGCACCACGGGCAAACCCACGGTTGTTGGCTACACAAAAAATGACGTCGACACTTGGTCCGAACTAATGGCCCGATCAATGGCCTGCGCCGGAGCGTTGCCGGGCGACATGGTTCACAACGCTTATGGATACGGGCTGTTTACCGGCGGCCTTGGCGCACATTACGGAGCGGAAGCGCTGGGCTGCACCGTTACCCCTGTATCCGGCGGGTTTACCGAACGTCAGATTGTTTTGCTGGAAGATTTTGGTGCACGGGTGCTGTGCGCCACGCCCTCTTATGCCCTGAACATCGCCGAGGTCGCCGAACGCGAAGGCGTTGATATCCGAAAGCTGCCGGTCAAAATCGGCATTTTCGGCGCTGAACCCTGGTCCGAAGCCATGCGTGAACAACTGGACGAACGGCTGGGGATCAAGGCCGTCGATATCTATGGTTTATCTGAAATCATGGGCCCGGGTGTGGCTGCCGAATGCGTTGAGGCCCGGAACGGTTTGCATGGTTGGGAAGACTGTTTCCTGTTTGAAACCATTGACCCCGAAACCGGCGACGTCCTGCCCATGGGCGATGTCGGTGAACTGGTGATCTCAACGCTCACCAAGTGGGCGCAACCGATGATCCGTTATCGCACCCGCGATATCACACGGCTGGAAACAGCGCCATGCGACTGTGGGCGAACCCATCTTCGCATTATGCGGATTACCGGGCGCAACGACGACATGCTGATCATTCGCGGCGTCAACGTTTACCCATCCCAGGTCGAAGCCGTGCTGATCGGCCAGCCCGGTATCGAACCACATTACCAGTTGGTTCTGCAGCGGGAAGGCAATATGGATACCTTAACCATAGAAATTGAAGCCAGCCCGGATATTGGCCCCAGCGAGTACGATGACATTGCTAAAAACGTCGTGCACATCATCAAGTCACGTGTCGGCGTGACCTGCCGTGCGGTCGTCCTCGGCCCTGGCGAAGTCCCGCGCTCCGAAGGCAAAGCCGTACGGGTTCGGGATATGCGTCCTAAGGACTAACTGGCTATCGGCTTCCGAATTGGCCATCGCATGTGCCCAGTGACGATTGCCACGCTGAGGAGAATAAGAACCAGTCCGACAAGCAGGCTGATGCTTAGTCCTTCGTTGAGGAACACAATGCCCAGCAAGACACTGAAACCGGCCCGAAGATAACTTCCGCTGGTGACACCGACAGCGCCCAATGTTTTAACCAGCCTGAAGTAGATAATCATGGCTAAAGCGGTTGAAAAAATACCAAGGGCCATGATTGACCAAACGGCTTCAGAAGACGGTTTCAAAGCCCAGGGTTGATCAAAATAGAGCGACATCGGAACCATCATAATTGCGGCCATGGTCATTGAACATGCTGCGGTTAGGAGAGCGGGCTGATCAGAGAAGCGGCGCGCATAAATCGCTGCAAGAGCGTAACTGACACTAGATGCTGTCACTGCAATTTGCCCCAAAATGCTGCTGTTGGAGCCGTTGATAATATCCGGCCCCAACGTAACCAGAACACCGGCCATACCCACCATCACACCAACAAATTTTCGAAATGACGCTTCACCTTCACGAAGAAACAGAAACGTGATCAGAAAGGCAAAAAGCGGCGGAGTGGAATTGAGTATGCCCGCCATACCGCTATCTATATGTTTCTCACCCCAACTGATCAGGGTGAATGGAAGTGCACTTTGTAAAAATCCCTGCACGAGAAAAGCGCCCCAGAGAGCAGGTGCCCCGGGAATGGAAATCCCCCGCAACCGGACAAGCAGCATCAATACTGCTGCACCAAGCACCAGCCTCCCCAGAACAATTGTCGCCGGGGGCACTGTCTCAACCGCAATCTTTATAAAAGTGAAAGAGCTTCCCCATAAGAAGGAAAGCACCACAAGCAACCCGATTTCGAGAAATTGATTTTGAGCACGATGTTCCAATGTCATCTCCAGCCATTATTTGATGATTATTTTTTACATCAGAATTTCTCATTTTCTGGCTGTAACCAGACTCCATCCCGGGATTGAGTCCAGTTTCAGCTAGTCATGTCAGGTCGATTGGGTGAAATTGTTTCTGTAATGCACAACGAACCTTCATATCAACTTGACCCTGAAATCTGTGATCGCGCCCGACTGGCGCGTGACCCTGCTTTTGACGGTTTGTTTTTTACAGGGGTGAAGACGACCAGGATCTATTGTCGCCCAGTCTGCCCTGTACGACCTGCCAAGTCCGCAAACGTTTCGTTCTATAAATCCGCGGCAGCAGCAGAGCGGGCTGGTTTTCGTCCGTGCCTGAGGTGCCGCCCGGAAACGGCACCGGGAAGTCCTGCCTGGCGGGGCACGGCGACGACGGTGGGGCGTGCCATGCGGCTCATTGATAGCGGTTTTCTGGATACGTCGAGCTTGGAAGAACTGAGCGATCAACTTGGTGTTGGCGTGCGCCATCTTTCCCGGTTATTTGCTCGGCACATTGGTGCAAGCCCCACTCAGGTTGCCGGGACAAAGAGGATACAACGAGCCAAGAAAATGATCGATGAAACCTCGCTGCCAATCGCGGAAATTGCATATGCAGCAGGGTTTGGAAGCGTCCGGCGCCTTAATGATGTGTTCAAAGCGATCTACGGAAGACCACCATCTTCAATGAGACGTTAGATATGGAACGGGCCTGATAATCGGACAATATTCTAATCCGTTATCTGCTTTCCTTCCCTATTGAACGCTCTCGCCCTCTTCTGCATCTAACACGATCACCTTCACTTAATGGTCAAACAGGCACAGCTCGCCAATTGTGCAATTTTTTGTGATGTGCTGCCCATCAGCAATGCCTTCAAGGGGCCAAATCCGCGTGTCCCGATGACGATCAGATCAGCGTCAACCTTTTCAGCAATTTTAAGAAGCCGATTGGCCGTATCTCCCTGAGCGATTTCGGCATGAACGTTTTTCACACCCTTCTTTTTGGCGATGGCAGTCGCGTGATCGACGATACGCCCACCCAGCGCTTCCATGACATCCTGCGAAACGCGGTTTTGTTCCGCCTGGCTGGCATACGCGATCAGGCCACCGGTAATGTTCATGGTGTCGGGTTTCTGAACCGAGGGCTCGCGGACCAGGTGTTCGACTTCGGTCATACGGCGAAACGCCGACGGCGGTTCGCCATGCAAAAGCACGTGCCCGATGACCAGATCGGCTCCATATTTAACGGCCAGATCAACCGCCGCTTCCACGGCCCTCGTTCCGTGGTTTGAACCATCCGTTGCAACAAGAATTTTCGTAAACATGCGTATCCAACCCTTTTCCAGCCGAAGGACCACATAGGCCCATACATACCCGCCCTGTTAAGACGTCCTCATCATATCCCCGCAAATCACTCCGGGGAACGGGTTTTTTTATTTTGCCTGATAGGAAAGTGTTAGGCAGGACCTAAATTCCGAGGTAGGCCTCAATAACTTTTTCATTCGACAGCAGTTCTTTGCCGGTACCCGAAAGGGTGACTTGCCCGGCTTCGAGGACGTAGGCGCGGTCTGCAATCTCCAGGGCCATGAAAGCATTCTGCTCAACCATGAAGATGGTTGTCCCGGCCTCGCGGAGTTGATGAACAATATCAAAAATTTCGTCGACCAGCAGCGGTGCCAGACCCATGCTGGGTTCATCAAGAAGCAGGATGCGCGGATGGGCCATCAGGGCGCGGCCAATTGCCAGCATCTGCTGCTGGCCACCGGACAGGGTTGCAGCCATCTGATGACGTTTCTGCTTGAGGATAGGGAACCGCTCATACATCTGCTCGATGGTTTCCGCCGCCTCCGCGCGGCTGCGGGTGAACGAGCCCAACATCAGATTATCCTCGACCGTCATCGGGCCAAACATCTGACGCCCTTCCGGGACCTGGCTGATGCCCATCTTTACGCGCCTGGAGGACGAGATATGGCTAACCTCTACCCCGTCCAGATAGACCGCCCCGCTGCTCACCGGCTGAACGCCGGAGATCGTGCGCAGCAAGGTGGTCTTCCCGGCCCCATTGGCCCCGACCAGGGCAACCAGTTCACCATCATCAACACCGACGTCGATACCACGCAAGGCTTGAATGCGACCGTAATGGCTGGTCAGATTTTGGATTTCGAGCAGCACCTAATGCTCCTTGCGACCGTGACCGAGATAGGCTTCCAGCACATCCGGGTTCTGGCGAACTTCATCTGCCGTGCCTTCCGCCAGTTTGCGTCCACTATCGAGGACCAGAATATGATCAGACACCCCCATCACCAGCTTCATGTCGTGCTCAACCAGAACAACCGTAATACCTTTGGTGGCGATGCGTTTGATCAGCTCATCGATTTCTTGTGTTTCAGACGGGTTCAGACCTGCCGCCGGTTCATCGAGTAAGATCATTCTGGGTTCACTCGCCAGTGCGCGCGCAACCTCCAACCACTTCAGGGCACCATATGGCATGGAGTCCGCATCGCTGCCGATGTATTGCTCGAGGCCCACGTCACACATGATCTGTTCAGCCCGCTCGCGGCATTCTCGCTCACCCTGGCGGATCGACAAAAAACCAAACAACGCCGGTAGAAACCGGCTATCTGTTTTTAAATGATTGCCGACCATGACGTTTTCGACGGCGCTCATGTTAAAGAAAATCTGTAAGTTCTGAAATGTGCGCGAAATACCATGTGCGGCGAGCTCAAATGTCGGGACGCCGGTGATCTCTTGATCATCGAAAAAAATACGGCCTGTGCTCGGCGTATAGACACCGGTGATCAGGTTAAACAAGGTCGTTTTTCCCGCGCCGTTGGGACCGATGATGGAATGAATCGTGCCCGGATTGATAGCAAAATTCAATTTTTCGATGGCGTGAACACCGCCGAATTCGCGGCTCAGATTTTCGACGCGAAGCAGAGTCATTTACGGTGCCTCCTGAACAAACCCTGCAAGGTCGGCACCAGGCCGCGGCGCATGAAAATCATGGTCACCATCATCACGGCGCCATACACCAGCATCTCATAATCGTGGAAAACCGTCAGGAGTTGCGGCAATGTGGTCAATACGGCGGCACCGACAACGGCACCGAAGATTGACGCCATGCCGCCCAAGACCACCATCGTCACCAGTTCGATGGAATGGAAAAAATCTGCTTCTGATGGGGTCAGAAAACCGGAATAATGAGCAAACAGGCTGCCAGCAATACTGGCGAAGACGGCCGAGACAACAAACACCAGAATTTTGTATCGTGCCACATTAACCCCGGCAACCGATGCCGCCACTTCCGAGCCGTGGACGGCGCGCAAGGCCCGACCGACCGGAGAGTTGATCAGGTTCAGCGCCAACCACACGGCAACCATCAAAAGTCCGCCAACCATCCAGTACCAGGTCAACTCATCAGCCGGTTCCCAGCCGAATACGGAAAACCCGGATACCGGCATGCCATCGGGGCCACCGGTCAGATCCCCCTCCTGATTGAGCACAATGGAAATCACAATCCCCATGCCTAGTGTTCCCATCGCCAAATAATGTCCGCGCAATTTCATGATCGGTCGGGCGAGAACATAGGACAGTATAGCGACGAACAAAGCGCCAGAGAGCATCGCGCCCAGAGGTGGCCAGTCATGGTTACTGACAAGAATTCCTGAAAAATAGGCTCCCAGCGCAAAAAAACCGGCATGGCCCAGACTGATCTGCCCGGCATAACCGATCAGCAGATTGAGCCCGACACAAACAATGGCATTGATGCCCACCAGAATGACGACATCATAATAGAAGCTGTTGGGTAGAAAAATCGGTAGGATAAGGATGACGACGGCAAGCGCCAGTAAGCCACCGGTTTCAGGTTTAGCCAGCGCGTTCATACCCGTTCCGTCTCCCGTCCACCGAACAGCCCATTGGGCATAAAGAACAGAACGGCCAGAATAATGATGAACGCGACGGCGTCTTTATAAGCCGAAGAAAGATACCCCGCCGTCATGGCTTCGCTGATGCCAACAATCAGCCCGCCGGCGATGGCGCCCATGGGTTTGCCCAACCCACCCAAGACAGCGGCGCAAAATCCCTTTAGGCCGAGCATGATTCCGACGCCCGTATAGGTCAGTGATATGGGAGCGATCAATATCCCGGCAGTGGAGCCCAACAATGCCGACAGGCCAAAACTCATCAGCAGAACCATGGACGTGTTGATCCCCATCAGCTTCGCCGCCAGCGGATTGTGCGAGGTGGCGATAATCGCCTTACCCGCCATCGTTCGGTTGAAGAACAGATGCAAGGCAATCACGATTAAGACCGTACTACCCAAAATCCAGAGACTCTGCGGCAGGATTGACGCCCCACCGATCAACACCGGGTCACTTCCAGAAAACGCCGGCATACTGTGAAAATTGCGGTCCCAGATGACCTGGGCTGATCCCCTGAGGAAGATCGACGCGCCGATGGTAATGATGATGAGGGTGACGATGGGGGCATCGCGGGCCGGCTCGACGGCGAATTTTTCGAGGGCGAAACCGACGACCACTGTCAGAGCGACCGCCAATAAAATCGCCACCGGCATCGGCAGGCCGAGTCCAATGAAAAACACCGTGCCCATACCCCCCAACATGACAAATTCACCCTGGGCAAAGTTAATCACATGGCTGGCGTTGTAGATGATCGCAAAGCCCAGACCGACGAGCGCATAAATGGCGCCGACGGTTAAACCGGAAAACAGAAACTGTAAGAGTTCCGCGAACATGGTCTGGATTATGCCTGAAAAAAGTGGCTCCCCCATCGGGAAATGAGGGAGCCCTTATCTAAAAGGTGTGGTGACCTACTTAAGCATCTTCCAGTCACCACCGCTGACTTCGACCATCACGAACGAGGCTTCGTCGAGGCCCAAATGATCGGTTGGTGACATGGTGTAAATTCCGTCAACACCTATGAAGTTGTTGGTTTTTTCGATTTCAGCAAGGACAGCGGCCTTATCGGTCGAACCTGCGCGTTTGATTGCTTCAACAGCAATCATCAGGCCGTCATAGGCGTGCCCACCAAAGGACGAGATTTCGCTACCGGTTTTCGATTCGTACATTTTTTTGTACGCACTGGCGACCTTCTTTTGCTTGTGGGAGTCAGGCAGCGCGTCGACAACCACTAGAGCCGCAGCCGGCAGACGCACACCTTCCGCACCGCCATCGGCATTCTTGATGAATGATTTCGAGGCAGAGCCATGGGTCTGATAATGTGGAATGCTGGCACCCAACTGTTTAAAGTTCTTGGCAACGATTGATGTCGCCGCGCCAAAACCACAATACATCATGGCCTGTACGCCGGCTGCATTTTTGATCTTGGTGATCTGCGCCGTCATGTCCGTGTCGCCCTTGCCATGGGTTTCATCGGCAAGCAGCGTGATCCCGGCACCACCGGCCAGTTTTTGAACATTCTTACGACACGATTTGTCGAACCCACCACTTCCGGACAGCAGGCCGATTTTGGATATGCCGCGAGCTTTCATGTCAGTGTAGATTTTTTGCACGGCCAGTGTGTCGGTATGGGGTGTTTTGAAGACCCATTTTTTCACCGGGTTGATGATCACTCCCGCGCCACCAAAGGAGATGAAAGGAATACCGGCTTTCTGAACGATGGGGATCACGGCCATTGTGGCGCCTGTGGTCGAACCCGCAAGAATGATATCAACCTTGTCGTCATTGATCAGGCGCTTGGCGAAAGGCACAGCCTTTTTCGGACTGCCGCCGGAATCATAAACAATAAGCTCAAGCTGTTTGCCGAGAACGCCGCCATCTGCGTTAATCTTGTCGACATACATTTCCAGTGTTTTCTTTTCCGGATCACCGAGGAACGACGCGCCGCCGGTGACGGCTAGAAACGAACCGATCTTGATGGTATCCGCTGCCTGAGCGGCCCCCGTCGCCAAGCCGACTGCTGCGACTGTACTCAGGGCCATCAGCCCCGCTCTCTTGAAAATTGAAATCATCCTGAATCTCCTTCCTGATTTAAAGCCTCTCCACTCTACACAACATTTTTAAGTCGCCTGACATTTTTAATATGTCTTCAAGTACCAAATTACCGGAATTAAGAAATTCCCACAATGGTTTTGTGGAAAATAAACCGCAACATGTTTTCCAGGCGCCCTCAAAGGGCGTGTAAAACGCCCTTCTAACGGGTTTCGGATCGGTTATCGTCGCGACCAGTCAATTCAAAAAAATAAACGAACAATAACCATTCGAGGCCCATAAATTCGCCCGGCCCGTCAAAGTATTGCCTAAAATCGGGCTCTCAATGGCTAAGTCCATAGTATGTGCTGATGTAAACTAATTGATTTATGCGCCTTCGGCTTCCATGGGCAGGGTAAAACTGAATGTTGAACCTTTTTCGCTTTCGCTCTTGATCTCTATCTGACCGCCATGCAATTCGACCATTTCTTTACACAGTTGCAGCCCGAGGCCCGTCCCACCCTCATCAGCAGTTCCCAACGTATTGGTAGCTTTCCCCAGATCGAATAAGAGCCCCATCCGGTCCGGCGTCATTCCAATACCATTGTCACTTATACTAACATTGACCCAGTGGGCGTTGGGTTCGAGATGACAGCTGACTTTCCCTCCGGCATGGGTAAATTTGATGGCGTTATTAAGCAGATTACGTGTAATGATATCGACCATCTGCTTGTCCGCCCGGACGAAAACCGGTGAACCTTCTGAATAGTGGATGGTGATATTTTTTTGCGAAGCTGCCGCTTTAAATATATCGATGTTGGACTGAACATTGTCTTGGATATCCAGTTTGTCGGGCGAAAACCTTAGTTTGCCTTGTTGCAACATTGCCCAGGACAACAGGTTTTCAACCAATTTATAGAGATGGGTTGCCGTTGTGTTCAGATCCTTGCTGTACTCCCTAATCTTGCTGGCCTTCAAGGAATCGCCCCCTGCCACCAGTAGGCCGGAGAGTCCGATTAAAGAGTTAAATGGGCCGATCAAATCATGCGCGATGATCGAAAAAAATCTGTCTTTCTGTTTACTTAAACTGGCCAGCTCTTGATTTTGACATTGAATTTCTGCAGTTCGGGTTTCCACCAGACATTCCAATTCCACTTTGGAACGCTCCAGGGCAACGCGCTCACCTCTTTCGGCGTCTTCTTTTTCGATTTGTAAAATGCGAACTCGATCAGCAAGAGCCAGGGCAAACAGCATTGCTTCTACAATTATACCTACCCACCCCGTACGCAGCGTGAAATCGTTACTGGGAACCAAACCCAGGTAACGGGCAATTATGGTCGTAATGGTAACGGCCCAGACGCTCCAGGCCAGAGTAAACATCAGGGCAATGCGGCTACCCCGTATCCACAACCAGGCCCCAAAGACAGGGAGGATGCCCAGCCCCAACCCGACAATCAGCGTAATTTTGACGGCGAGGTCCCGGTATCCGGCAAAATATATGAGGATCGAAACTGAAAACAGGGCAATAAAAACCAATAGCAATCGATCGACCCTGGGAGCAATACGGCGTGAATCCAGTAATACTCGGCAGAACTGCACAGCAAACAAAAACAGAAATGACGCCGCTAATACTGGCATCGCGTCCCCAAGGAAGGAGGTATGAGACCAAAAATATCGGTTCCCCAGACCTGTCGACGTTATGAACATTGCCAAAACGGCTGAAAGATAGAGCAGATACCAGACGTAGACCTCAGATTTGACGGCAAAAAAGATGACCGCGTTGTAGATAAACATCAATAGCGCACCGCCCATAAGAAACCCGAGGATCATACCCGTTATCCTTTGGCTTTCCGTATAGGTCTCCGGTGAAGAAATTTCGAAATACGTATCGATGGCGCCTGATGATGCAAATTTAAGCCGCAGATAGACTGTGCTGTTTGTTTTAGGTTGGGTTACCAGCGGGATTGCGAAACCTTCCCCTGGTAACGGACGTTCAAAAAGCGGACGCGTATCACCAAGCAAAAAAGCCTCCGGTGATCTATTTTCCGGGATATGGTAGACATCGACAATATCGGTTAACGGAAAAGGGACGTTGAGGACCCACTTGACCGACCGATCAGTCGGGTTGAAAGCGTCGAACTTCACCCACCACGCTGACGACGTAATCCCCATCGACGACCTGTTTCCAGAAAGTGTGTGAAATTCAGAATCGTGCTGCCCCTGGATGACACCCGCGCTGGACAAAGCCCCAGTTTTGTCTTCGAGGACGCTGGCGTACCCAAGCGGGGCGGACACCGGCATTGATGGTGACAATTGAAACGGCTCCGCATTGGCCCCAGCCGACACGGCGATGGAAAAAACACCGACGCATATGGCGCATACCTGAACGAGCCTATGTTGCTTTTTTCGATGTAAAATATTCAATTTCACCGCCGCGACGAACACACTCAGCAGTTTTGTAATTACGTTTTCCATCTTCGCTGAACTTTCAGTTGACTTACATCGCCGGCTCAAAACCTACGGCCAGACAAAATTCGGTGGATTCCCGGGAGTTTTAGCTTGTGACAGCCCAAAAAGGGAGTTGGACGACGGCGTGCGTGATTATTTCGCGGTTATTTGTCGACTTGCGGTGGAGCAAGAATGTCGGTCAGCGTGATGATGAGACGGGGCCTGTCCCCAGCATAATCAGTCCCCTCAAAAAGTGCGGCTTTTATTCATTAAGCGGTCTTAGGATAGTCTTGGTTTTAAATCAACCCTATACAAAATACCTGCAATCATTGAATGAGATAAAACATAATTTCTATCGCTTAGAATGCACGAAATATAGCGATCTACACCCCCCCCTGTAGGCCTCGCCCGTTCAGAATATCACGCAACATTTGACCCAAGTCATTTTCTTCCAGGCCCCAATTCCCTATGATCGGCGGCGAATCCACGGACAGCAAAGCAACGGAGCGATGGCGATGGAGATGATTACAACGGACATTGTCATTGTTGGCGCGGGGGGCGCCGGCCTCAGGGCTGCAATTGCCGTCGCCGAAGCCAACCCCAACCTAAAAATAGCCCTGCTGTCCAAAGTCTATCCCATGCGCAGCCATACCGTTGCCGCCGAGGGCGGTGCCGCCGGGGTCGCCAAGGATAACGACAGTCTTGATAACCATTTTAATGACACCGTTACCGGTGGCGACTGGTTGTGTGATCAGGACGCCGTTGATCTGTTTGTCGAACAGGCCCCCAAAGAGCTAACCCAAATGGAACACTGGGGCTGCCCGTGGAGTCGCGAACCGGATGGCGGCGTCGCCGTTCGTCCGTTCGGCGGCATGAAGGTTGAGCGCACCTGGTATGCGGCCGACAAGACCGGTTTTCATATGCTGCACACCTTGTTCCAGACATCACTCAAATATCCCTCCATTGAGCGTTATGATGAATTCTACTCGACCGATCTGCTGGTCGTAGATGGGCAGTGTCGTGGCGTCGCCGCGGTTGAGATGCGCAGCGGCCAATTGCGTCTGTTCAGGGCCAAATCCGTCATCATCGCCACCGGCGGTGCCGGGCGGATTTTCCCGTTCACCACCAACGGTGCCATCAAAACCGGCGACGGCATGGCCATGGCGTACCGCGCCGGCGTGCCTTTGAAGGACATGGAATTTGTGCAATATCACCCGACCGGATTACCCGGCACCGGCATCCTGATTACCGAAGGTTCGCGCGGCGAAGGCGGCATTCTGGTCAACAAGGATGGGTACCGCTACCTGCAGGATTATAACCTCGGGCCGCCCGATCCGTGGCCCCGCAAGAAGGCCATGGAGCTCGGCCCTCGCGACCGCCTCAGCCAGGCATTCTGGCATGAAGCGCAAAAGGGCCGGACCATCAACACCCCTCACGGTGATGTCGTCCACCTCGATTTAAGGCACTTGGGTGAGAAAAAGATCGACGAACGTTTGCCGATGGTTCGTGACCTCGCCATCAGCTACGTCGGTGTGGACCCCGTCCATGAACCCATCCCGGTGCGCCCGGTGGTCCATTACACCATGGGCGGCATCGACTGCGACATTGACGCCAAGACCCGCCTCACCGGCCTATTCGCCGCAGGTGAGTGCGCCTGCGTCAGCATCAACGGTGCCAACCGCCTGGGCTCCAATTCACTGACCGAACTTTTGGTGTTCGGTGCCCGCGCCGGACGTGGTGCTGCGGAACTGGCAGAATCGACAAGTTCTCATGTCGATGAAAACGCTATCCGCGAGCAGGCGCAGACAGCCCAGAACCGGGTCGGAAAACTGTTCCAGAGTGTCGGCGGGGGCGAGAGTGTTGCCGGCCTGCGACGGGAAATGAACACCACCATGGAAGCCGGTGCAGGCATCTACCGCACCGAACAGTCGCTGAGCGAAAGCTGCGCCGTGATGAACGATATCCGTCGCCGTTACGCCAACATCGAACTTGAAGATAAAAGCAACGTTTACAATACCGACCTGGTTCAGGCGCTGGAGCTGGGGGCCATGGTTGATGTTGCCAGTGCCATTGCCGTCTCGGCCCTGAACCGCAAGGAGTCCCGGGGCTCTCATCAGCGCCTCGATTTTGTCGACCGCGACGACAAGACGTTCCTCAAACATTCGCTGGCCCATTATGACGCCAATGACGACCCCAGCATTGACTACCGTGATGTTGTCATCACCCGGTCCCAACCGGGCGAACGTGTTTACGGAGGTGATCAGAAATGAGCGAACGCCAGGTCGAGCTGGAAATCCTCCGCTATAATCCGGAAACAGATGATGAACCATCGTTTCAAACCTTTCAGGTGCCCTGTCAGGAAGACTGGGTCGTGCTTGATGCCGTCAACTACGTCAAAGATAATCTCGACCGCACCTTGAGCTATCGCTGGTCCTGTCATATGGCGGTCTGCGGCAGTTGCGGCATGATGATCAATGGCGAGCCGACGTTATCGTGCAAATCCTTCTTGCGTGATTTACCAGAAAAAATCCGCATCGAGCCGCTTGCCAACTTCCCCATTGAACGCGATCTGGTCGTCGTCATGGACGATTTCATGGACAAGCTCGGCAGTGTCAAACCGTACCTCGTGCCGGCTGAGCAAAAATCCGTCGAAAACGGCGAATATCTGCAATCCCCGGCGCAATTGAAGAAGTTCAAGCAGTACACGCTGTGTATCAATTGCACACTTTGTTATGCCGCCTGTCCGCAATATGCCCATAACGAGGGGTTTGTTGGCCCGGCAGCATTGGCGCTGGCGCATCGCTACAACCTTGATTCCCGCGACGTCGGGCGAAGCGCCCGTCAGGACGTAGTCGCCAGCAATGAAGGCATCTGGGAATGCAGTTTCGTTGGTGCCTGTTCCGATGTCTGCCCGGAACACGTTGACCCGGCCGGGGCCATCCAGCAAACCAAGATCGCCAGTACCGTCGATTACTTTCTAGACTTATTGCCGGGGAGGGACCGATGAGCCGCAAGCCCTATATTCGCCCTGTCTCCACAACCTCGTGGTGGCTCGTGCAGCCGCGCTATATTCGCTATATGGCCCGCGAGGTCAGTTGCGTTCTGATCGGTGCCTATAGTGCCGTCGTCATCATTGGCCTTTTGCGCCTGTCGGAAGGGGCCACCGCCTGGAACGCCTTTCTCGACTGCCTGCAGAAACCGACAAGTGTCGCCTTCCACCTGCTGGCCCTGGCCTTCGCGCTGTATCACACGACAACCTGGTTTAACGTCACGCCCAAGGCCATGCCGATACAACTGGGCGAAACCCAGCTTCCCGGCGGCCTCATCATTGGTGCCCATTATGCCGGTTGGATTGCGGTCTCGGTTGTGATCCTGTTTCTGGTCGGAGTGTAACCATGGCCCGTTCACACAAACCCATCGTCTGGTCGCTGTTCGCCGCAGGCGGCACCTTCGCGGCTTTCATCACCCCGGTCATGATCTTCGTCACCGGACTGGCCGTCGCTTTTGGCCTGATGCCGATCGAGGCGCTGGCCTACGAACGGGTGCTGGCCGTCGTCCAGAATCCCATTGGCAAAGCCATTGTCTTCTTGGTTGTCTTCCTGCCGGTCTGGCATGCCGCCCACCGCCTGCGCATCACGGCGCACGACTTCGGCATCCGCGCCGATACCCTGGTCGCCATACTCTGTTATGGCCTGGCCACCGTGGCGACGGTTGTTACTGTCTATGCTCTGTTCAGCGTTTGAGAATACCCTAAGGCTTTGGCGCTGAAATTGAGATTAGGATGTCTGTTTTCCCGCGTCTTTTGGACGTAGTTTTAGATCGCTGATTGAGTCCGTGTAGTGCCAGAAGCGGCCTCATGCGCTTTTAGGGAAGGCGTTCAATAAACTTCATCTTCCAATGAGTTCTACCCGGTTTATAAGGTAATTTTGTGCACTAGGACGTCATCAAGCGTTTTCTGCATTTGGTCAGCATGCGTTCTATTACGGTGTCACTGATTATTTTGAAACAACGTTCCTTGCTCGCCATTCTTCGCAGGAATTTCTGCCAATGCAGCATCGTACAGTTCCTGGGGTGTAGGCGGACCCTCAATGCGTTCAATTAGATTTTGGATGTTCTCTTGACAAATGAGGGCGATACCAAACCCAGCGGCTTCATCCCAACAAGCTTTTGTTTCTTCTTTAAACAGGGTTGTGAACATCACAGGGAGGATATGAGGGTACCCAATTCCCCCTTGATTGGCTGCGTCTTTAATTTCTCGGGTTCTTTGACTAAGCTTCAAGAGCTTCCCACTGCGACCAACATCTGTAGTAGTGCATTCAATAACGAATAAATGTCCATGAGGCGAGTAGGCGAGAATATCCGGCGCATCTTTCAAACTAGGAATGCCGCCATATGTGATTGCGGTTAACCCCAGCAGGTTTAGAAGCAGCGATACACAGTCCTCAAAGTGGTCAGCTTTTTGGTTAAAGAACTTGAGCCCGATTACATCCTTATTATCGGAAAGTTTGTGCAACAAGTGGCGAGGGTTTAGTGATCTCTTTTGATCGCTGATCCAATGATGCCCCAAAAAATTTCCCCGGTAGGAAAGATGAATATCTGCGGCTGCAGTAGCCTCAACCGGTTCCGATATTACTCCCTTTCTCCAACAACCATCGATGGTCCATTCAATTTTTGAAGTAGGGATGTTTTTTCTGACAATCGGAGGTTGGCCTGTTAGAGCACGAATTCCGACAGACATATTTTGGTGATCTAGGCTAATTGGGCATCTTATTTCTATATTAGCGATTTCGTTCTCTATTGAGCTGCTCTGCATAATGACTGCTGGATGGCTGATTATCCAAATTGCCTGAGGAGATGAATACCCCTGCTGCATGACCGTATGAGGAACGCCAAAGGTGCTTAATAATTCATTTAAGCCTGAGTAAGGGAGATCATTTCCTAATAATTCAAGATCAAGTTGATCACGGCTTGGTAAGTGATGATTTGTAAGAGTTGATCCAGCGCTGGTGGTTAATGTTGGGTACCTCCAATTCCTCGGGAACTCGCGGCGGGTGAAGGGCTCGAAATAGTAAGAAAGTTTCGAACGGTCTTCGATTGGTACGGTTATTTCAAATTCGCCGTTAGGCGCTACAAACGGATCAAAGGACTCTTTATCCAGTAATACGTCTAGATGTTTATCTTTAAAATCGATGACCTCTTTCACGGCGAGCAATGAATTAGTCTTCACAGTTTTTGGCAGAAGCAGGGAGACTGACTCGTCAAAGAAGTCTGAAAAGAACATAATTGTCAAATGCTCTAGATGCCAGTTTCCGCCACGATTAAATGCAAGATACGTTCGAACGATCTTGGAGTAGCCAAGAGACCACTCCTCAGCGAGTTCAAGAAATTGGCTTAGTGGGTTTTCTGCGTTCAAAGTATTGTTCCGTAGAGCATTCTGCTTGAGGTCATCGCTCGTGAGTATCCAGCGCAATACCCTACGACGTCCCAAAGATTTCACATTACGCTCATGATAGATCGTAAGGCTAGGGCAACAGTTCGTCGATATACCAATTTGGTCAAATCTTTGGAAAGTCTAATGGCCGAGTTGGGTCAACTTCTGTCTAAATAGTTGGCCTAAATTCAGGTCCGCTTTATCTGGCCAAAGCGATCATACCCTACCTTCAGGCCAGCGTTTCGTTTGAACTGTTATTTTCATTTCAGGTGCAAACGACTAACGGTCTATGAGGATTCAGACCGCATACCTCTCGAGCCGCTGGCGGTCGACCTCAACGCCGAGGCCGGGACCATTGGGGACATGGACAAAACCGTTTTTAACCGGGAACGGCTCGGCCAAAATGTCTTCTGTCAGGTAATAGGTGGCCATGTAAAACTCGCAGCCGAGGTCAAGTTCCGGTAACGCCGCCATCAGGTGCGCACCGGCGGCGTGGGCAATCCCGGTCTCGAACATACAACCACCATAGACACCGATGCCTGCCGCTTTGGCGATGGCGGCGACGTCGAGGGCGCGGCGCAGACCGCCACTTTTCATAATTTTCAGGCTGAAAATATCGGCGACCCGCATTTTGGCACCGACCAGGGCTTCGTGGGCGTTGAACACGGACTCGTCGGCCATCACCGGCGTGGTCAGCACATTTGTGAAATGCGCCATGGCATCGAGATTGTCGCGCGGCACCGGCTGCTCGATAAACGCCAATCGGAAATTTTCAAAATCGCGGAGCCGCGGCAGGGCCTCGTGCGCCGACATACCCTGGTTATAATCGATGCGCAGATCGACCTGATCGTCAAAGCGCTCACGCAACCTTTCAACCCGCATCAGATCAAAGGCATGATCCTTAAAGCCGGTCTTAAGTTTGAAAATTCGCACCCCGTCTTCAAACAGGCGTTCGGCTTTGGCAAGGTCTTCATCGAAATCCGGGTTGGCGATGGAAAAGCTTAAGCGCACCCGATCACGATGACAGCCACCCAGCAGGTGATGGATGGGCACGCCCAGCGCTTTGCCCATAATATCGAGCAGCGCCGTCTCGAGCGCGGCTTTGGCTTCCGAACAGTGAACAACCCGTTTGTCGGCCTCGCTCAACAGGACGTCCACATCAAATGGGTTCCGGCCCAGAACTGCCGGAATAAAATAAACTCTCAGGGCACTGGCGTTGGCTTCCGGTGTGCCGGTAAATACCGGCCACGGCGAGGCTTCTCCCCAGCCGGTGATCCCGCTGTTCGTGGTCAGTTCCAAAAGCACGGTTTTGACGGAACCGATATCGCCACTGCCGTGGGAATGGGTTTCCGTAACCGGGATGTCGACCACATGGACCCGACCCGAGTTGATCTTGTGAGAGACCGTCACTTCAGATCCTCTTCGTCAACTGGAGTTAATCGTTTTCATATTCTCCGGCAAATACGTCGCCAGTTCGGGAACAAAAATCAACACGAAGACCATTAGGACCATGATCAGGAACATGGGGATGGCGGCCTTTGATATATACCCCATCTCGTGTTTGGTCATGCCCTGCATGACAAACAGATTGAAGCCGATGGGTGGCGTGATCTGCGCCATTTCAACAACGACAACGATGAATATCCCAAACCAGATGACATCAATCCCGGCGTTGCGGATCATTGGCTCAACCACCGCCATGGTCAGCACGACCGAGGAAATGCCATCCAGAAAACAGCCAATGACGATGTAAAAAACCAGCAACACCATCAGCAGTTCGAAGCGGCTGAGGTCAAGAACCGCGATCCACTCCGCCAGCGCACGCGGCAATCCGGTGAAGCCCATGGACAGCGACAGGAAGGCGGCGCCGGCCAGAATTAGTGCGATCATCGCCGATGTGCGGGTCGCTCCCATCAGACTTGCTGAGAAGGTTTTCCAGTTCAAGGATTTTTGCCCGGCGGCCAAGGTCAACGACCCCAGCACACCAAAGGCGGCGGCTTCGGTCGCCGTCGCGTACCCCATATACATGGAGCCGATGACCACCGAGATCAGAAGAATGACCGGCAGCAGAAATCTGGAGTTGGCGATTTTTTCGGCGAACGTCATCGCCGGTTCCGCAACCGGGTGGAACTTTGATGAAACTTTCGAATAAATAGCCACATAACTCATGAACATCGTTGCCAGGACAAGGCCGGGCAGGATACCTGCGATAAACAGTTTGGAGATCGACTCGTTTATGGTCACGCCATAAACAATCAAGGTCAGCGATGGCGGGATCATCAGACCCAGTGTCGCCGCCCCCGTCAGGGTTCCGATAATCAAGTGTTCCGGATATTCGCGTTTGCGCAATTCGGGGATCGACATTTTGCCAACCGTTGTCAGCGTCGCCGCCGATGAGCCGGAAACCGCCGCAAAAATTGTGCAGCCGACGATGTTGGTATGGATCAGGCCGCCCGGCAGGCGGGCCAGCCACGGCGACAGGCCGCGAAACATATCTTCAGACAGGCGTGTCCGATACAGGATTTCGCCCATCCAGATAAACAATGGCAAGGCGGTCAGAGTCCACGACGACGAGGCCGTCCAGATGGTCGTGATCATGACGTCGCCGACCGGGCGTGTCGTGAACAGTTCCATGCCAACAAAGGCAACGCCCAACAGGGCGAGGCCGACCCAGATTCCGGTGCCTAACAGCAGGAACAGGATAAACAGAAAGATCGCAATGAGCTGAAATTCATCCATCGTCCCTACTCCCCATGGCTCTGTTCGAGCACATCCGACTCGATGCGGTGATCACCGGAAAAAAGCACGTGGACCAAATGATCGGTCAAGGCGATGGCAAATATAATACTGCCAAGAACCATGGACATCTGCGGGATCCACAACGCGGTCGCATCCTGTCCCTGACTGATATCGTTGAATTTCCACGACCAGTACGTGGCCTTGGTAGCGTAATAAGTAAAATACCAACCGAGTCCGCTGGCAATGGCAAAACACCAGGTTTCGAGCACCCGCCGGGTTTTCGGACCGACGGCGTTCAGCAGGATGCTGACACGGATATGGGCCCCCCGGTTAAGGGCATGGGCAAAGGCAAAAAACGAGGCCGCCGCCATACAGTACCCGGCATAATCAGGCGCGCCGGAAAAGACTTCACCGGTCCAGCGGGCCAGCATCTGAATAACGATGAGCGATAAGATTGAGATAAGAAACAAAGCGGCAAGTATACCACTGGCCAAATAGAGCCGATCCAGGACGGATCGAACAAATTTCCAAAAGGCTTGCATACTCGCCCCCCCATTATGCGTCGCAAAGGTGTCGGGAAGCCGCCGAGGCGACTTTCCGACATATTCTAGTTCAGGACCCTATTTCATGGCCTTGAATGCATCGACAATTGCCTTGCCTTCTGCACCGGCTTTCGCCAACCACTCAGCCGTCATCGTTTCGCCGACTTTTTTCAGATCGGACACCAGCTTGTCACCAGCCGGGCCAACGGTCATGCCGCCGGCTTTCAGGCCATTGAGGGTGAACTGGGTGTATTCGATTGACCGATAGTTACCGGCATATTCTGCCAATTCGGCACAGCCGCGAATGACGTTCTGATTAGCTTTGCTGGCGCCGTTCCAGGCGTCTTTATTGGCCATCACGTAGTTACGTGGCAACCAGGCGTCGACTTCATAAAAATGCGTCAGGCTTTCCCAGACTTTACGGTCATAGCCGGTGGATCCGGATGAAACCATGGATTCCGCAACACCTGTTGCAAACGCCTGAGAAATCTCAGCCGCTTCAATGGTTACCGGAAGCATGCCTGTCAGTTCTGCAAGACGCGCCGTCGCCGTGTTGTAGGAACGGAACTTGATGCCCTTCATATCGGCAACCGAGGTGACAGCTTTCTTGAAGTACAAACCCTGTGGGGGCCATGGCACGGCATACAGCAGAACCAGGTTCTGATCGTCCAGAATTTTTGTCAGTGTCGGTTTGGCAGCTTTCCAGAGCTTGGCTGAATCCGCGAAAGACGTTGCCAAGAACGGAATGGAATCAAATCCGAACAGGGCGTTTTCATTCTGGTGCCCAGAAAGCAGCCGTTCACCAATGGGGGCCTGGCCGGTCTGGACAGCGCGTTTGATGTCGCCACCTTTAAACAGCGAACCGGATGGGTGGGTGACGATCTCAATCGCCCCGCCGGTTCCCGTGGTGACACATTTGGCAAACTCAGCGCCGGTTGCCGAATGGAAATTGGTTGCGGAATAAGCCATCGGCATATCCCATTTTTCAGCGTGAGCGACGCCGCTTCCCAAAGCAACGACCGCGCCAATCGCAGTTACGGATTTTAAAATCGTGTTACGCATCTTCTCTTCTCCCTTGGTTAGTTTTTCGTTGGTAGTTTAGCTGGTTCAGTTAAAACGGTCACAACGGTACGCGTCAAGGTTGACGTTCGGTTGTATCCCTATCACATGCTGCGCCACCAGCCGCCCGGTTTTGGGGCCGGCCGTCAATCCAACATGATGATGTCCATAGGCGAAACAAACTTTGCTGCTGCCTGGCGCCCGACCAATAACCGGCAAACTGTCTGCCGGAGCGGGGCGATGCCCCATCCAGGTTTGTTTCGCATCAAACTCTAATCCCGGCAGCAAGCTCCGGGCACCACGCAACAACAGCTCCGTCGGTCCGTTGGAAGCCGGCGCCTCAAGGCCTCCGAATTCAACCACCCCGGCCAGTCGCAAAACCCCATCCATAGGTGCGGCAACGAACTTTCGTGCGGCGTCCATGACGGGGATATTTAGCTGTTTGTTGGCATTTGTTAGTTCCAGATGATAACCGCGTTCCGACTCGAAAGGAACATTCGCTCCCAACTTCCCGGCCAGCAAATGCGACCAGGCACCGGCGGCAACAACAACATTGTCCGACGTAATATCCTCACCATCGGTTTTCAGAACGACGCTGTCTTCCGTCGTCTCCACCTGATTAATGTTGGCGCGAATGAGTTGTCCTCCGGCGGCAACGAACCCACTGGCCAGGTCGCTGACGTAATTTCCGGGGTTGGTGATCATACCGTGATCGTCGAGGAGCACGGCAAACCGGTACTTGTCTGACAGGTCGGGATTAAGTTCACGAACCGCGTCACCTTCAAGAGTTTGCCAGTCAAATCCGTGAGTACGACGCAATCCCCAGGCGAAGGAATCGCGTTCATAGGCCTGACGATTTTCGTACAGATACATATATTGGCAAGGACGGACCCAACGCAGGGCGTCGGTTCCTTTGGCCAGGGCAAGGTGTTCATCAACACTGTCGAACAGCAACGGCGCCAGATTGCGGGCAATATGTTCAACACGTTCGGGTTTTGATGAGCGGAGATAAGGGATCAACCAGGGGAGAAGACGCGGCAAATAGGACCAACGGATGAACAACGGTCCGTCGGCATCAAACAATAGGGAGGGGGCTTTCAACATAATACCCGGCGTTGTTACCGGAACCATCGAACAGCGCGCCAGAATTCCGGCGTTGCCATAGGATGCCGCATCCGCCCCACCCGGCTCCTGACGGTCGATCAACGTAACCGACGCCCCCAGCCGTTGAAGATGGAGCGCACAGGAAACGCCGACGATACCGGCGCCGATGACGGCAATCTTTGGTGACGGCGTCGCACTCATCTCGGGTTCACACTCCTCACGCAATCCATTCACTGACCGGCGCATTGGCATCCTGCAGCGGCTGGCTGATCACGTCGACGAGCGTCGGCCCATCGTGCTCGACAGCTAGTTTAAGAACCCGCCCCAAATCGCTGGGGTCTTCGACCCGCCAGCTTTTGACGCCAAAGGCCTGGGCGACAGTGGCGTGGTCGGTGCGATTGAAGTCGACGGAATAATACCGTTCATTAAAACCGGTTTTCTGACCCGCCTTGATCCAGCCAAACACACTGTTGGAAAAGACCACAAAGGTAATCGGCAAATTGAGGCGTGTGACGGTTTCAAACTCACCAACCGTAAATCCGAAACTGCCATCACCCATGACGGCAACAACTTTCGAATTGGGGCGCCCGATCTGAGCGCCAACCGCCGCCGACAGGGAATAGCCAAGCGCCCCATGCGCCCGATTGGAGATAAAATATCGCCCGGCATGAGGCGTTTTATAATAGGCCGAAAAATACGGGCACGGCGTTCCGGGGTCAGCGACAATCACCGCATCGGATGGCAACACACGGTTCAATTCGGCAACGACCCTTTCCGGTTTAATCGGGCTGTCATTACTGGCCGCCAGATCATCAAACGTTGCGAACTTGATCTTCTTTGCTGCGGCGACGGTTTCAGCGCCGCCAAAGTCGATGTCATCCGTACCCATTTCATCAAATGCCATGTTCAGGGCCTCAAAAGCCAGGCGGGCATCCGCGATCACGGCGACGTCGGTCTGGTAACTGGCCGAGATGACCATGGGGTCACTATCGATATGAATAATTTTCACGCCCCGGGCCGGTGACCGCCAACGTTCCGTGGTGACCGAACCGGCGCGGCAGCCGACAAAAACCACAAGGTCGGCCGCATCGACAATGGCACGGGTCGCTGGGACGCCGCCATTTGAGCCGACCACACCGAGATGATTTGCGTGGTTGTCAGCCAGACTGCCCTGCCCACTAACCGTGGTCGCAATTACAATATTCAAACGTTCCGCCACGGCTTGCAGAGCCAACTCGCCACCGGCGAGGACAATGCCGCCGCCACAGATGATGACCGGGTTGCGGGCGGCAACAATGGCGTTCGCCGCCGCCTCGATGGATCTAGGATCGGGTGCCGACGGCCAGGCGGGAAACGTTTCAAAATCAGGCTGCGCCCAGATATCGGCCTCATCAACAGGCGCCCGCTGAACATCAATCGGCAATCCAAGGTGTGCCGCGCCGGGTCGCCCTGTGGTCATCGCGCGAAAAGCCTGACGCACCATGTTGGGCATCCGGTCGGCATGATCGATGACCCCATTATATTTGGTCAGGGGGCGAAACAGGGCCGTTTGGTCAAGTTCGGTCAGCGGATATCGACCCAGCGACGTCACCGAGACGTCCGACGTAATCGACAGCAACGCAACCGAACTTTCATTAGCCTCGACAACACCGGGGAGAATATACGTGGCACCGCCGCCGCTCGGTCCCTCACAAACACCCACCCTGCCGGTGACACGGGCATAGGCATCCGCCATATAGGCCGCACACCTTTCATCACGGGTCAGAATATGTTGAATGTCATGATCCAGGCGATACAGGGCATCATAAAACGGCAGGGAGGTATCGCCACAGAGTCCGAAAACATGCTTCACGCCATGGGCCTGAAGCAGACAAACCATCGCCTCTGCCCCGTTTAGAGTATTGCCGCGCGCCTGTGTCATCGGTCTTTTCTCACGAACATTTTTCAAACTGTATACAGAACTAAATACAATTTAGGGCTCATTTTGGAATGCTGTCAACTCACTTTCTACCGGAACTCTGCATATAATATGAGTTGCTAAATTTAGGGGGGTGTTTTAAATTTTTCTTTTGTATACAATTTAGACAGCACATTTCTTGATGAACACGCCAACGAAGAAGAACCCAAGCCGGGCGGAAAGCCTTTACCTGACGGTCAAGGACATGGCGATTCTGTTCAAGTTCAAGCCTGGCGAACGCATCAACGAGGTCGAACTTGCCAGCCGCCTGGGCGCCAGCAGAACGCCCTTGCGCGAAGCCCTGAACCGGTTGGTGGCAGAAGGGTTTCTGGTGCTAAATCAGGGACGTGGTTTTTTTTGCCGTGATTTAAAACCCCGAGAAATGTTCGAGCTGTATCAGTTTCGCGCGATCCTTGAGGTCGCCGCCGTGCGTCTCGCCTGTGAGCAGGCAACCGAACAGGAAGTCACCGAGCTGTCGCAGTTTCTCGACGAAACAGGCCCTGATGAAGGCGGACGCAGCAGCGAGGAGTTGGTCAATCTGGACGAATATTTCCATGAAAAAGTCATGGCGCTGAGCCGTAATATGGAAATGAACCGGACGCTGGAAAACATTAATGCCCGGATAAAATATTTCCGCTGGGTTGATATGGATTCAAAACGTCAGGAAACTCAGCATGAACATCGCGAGATTGTTCAGGCAATATTGGCACGCGATGCCGATCTGGCGGCGCATCATATGAATGCGCATATCACCAGACGCCTTGACCAGATCACCGCCGCCATTAAAGAAAGTTATTCCCGGATCTATCTGGTCAGTTAGCGGATGAGGATGAAATGAAAGCAAACACTGTGGCGACCGGAGGCAAGACCGTTTTCGGTGCTGGCGTCGGTATCTTGATGTTGGAAACCCGGTTCCCACGGATCCCGGGCGACATGGGAAACGCAGCAACCTGGCCATTCCCGGTTCTCTATAAAGTCGTTCGTGGAGCATCCCCTGATCTCGTGGTCCGCCGTGGTGCCGAAGGGCTGGCTGAGCGGTTCATCGAGGCGGCCCGTGAACTGGTCGCAGACGGCGCGGACGGCATTACCACAAACTGCGGTTTCCTGGCGCTGTTTCAGGATCAGTTGGCCGAGGCTGTTGGTGTCCCGGTTGCCACGTCGTCGCTGATGCAGGTTCCCATGGTGCAGAAGCTATTGCCACCCGGCCGTCGGGTCGGGGTGCTCACTATATCAAAAGCCAGTCTCTCTCCCGAACATCTAAAAGCGTCCGGTGTGCCGTTGGATACGCCAATCGCCGGAACAGATGACGGCCGCGAGTTCAGCCGCGCCATATTGGGCGATGAAGCCACCTTGAATGTGGAACTGGCGCGGGCCGATTTGATCGACGCCGGGCGACAGCTCGTCACCCAGGCCCCGGAGACCGGGGCCATTGTTCTAGAATGCACCAATATGGTGCCGTATGCGGCTGATTTACGTCAGGCACTGGGCCTGCCGATTTACAGCATCTACAGTTTTGTCAGCTGGTTCCACGCCGGGCTGATGCCACGGCTGTTCGACCCGCGCCTGATCGATCAACGGATTTATTAGCCCCCTTCACATAGGAGAGTAACTTGATTTTCGACCATCGCACCTACCGTTGTCGTCCCGGTACCATCAAAAAGCAGATGAAGCTTTATGAGGAAAACGGCCTTGCCGCCCAGGTCCGTCATTTGGGAGACCCGCTGCTTTATGCCGCGACGGAAACCGGAGATGTAAATTCTTACGTTCATATCTGGGTCTATGAGAGTGCCGCTGATCGTGAGACAAAACGGGCTGCCATGCAGGCCGATGCGGGCTGGCAGAACTATCTGAAGCTAAGCGCCGACGCGGGATACCTCGCTGAACAGGAAAACAAAATCCTCGCACCAGCGTCCTTTTTCTCACTGAAGCGCTAAGGCCGCGGCCATCGACTGACAACGTTTACCTCTCTGCCAGCACGGAATTCAGCTTGTCCGGGTTTTGAACAACAATGGCGCCGCGCCGTTGTTCGATCAGCCCTTCGTCAATCATAATGCGCAGCTGTTTGTTGACGGCCTCGCGTGTTGTTCCCATCATTGCGCTCAGATCCTGCTGTGTGATTCGGACAACAACGCGGTTTTCCGCATCGGTCTCGGCATAGTCTGTAGAGGCCAGATAGCTCAGCCGTTTGGCGATACGGTGGCGCAAATCCAGGAAGCTGAAATCTTCCAGTTGTTCACTGGTGGCACGAAGTCGCTGGCACATGAGCTGAAGTAGTTGAACGCAGATATCCGGACGACTTTCCAGATACGGCAGAAAATCCTTTCGATCCAGGATTAGCAGCTCTGTCGTTTCCAGGGCGACGGCGTCGGCCGTACGTTCAACTCCGTCAATCAAAGCGACTTCGCCGAAGATCTCGCCCGGGTGGATGGTATTGAGCACAACTTCCTTACCTTCCGCTGAACTCGCGCCGATCCGCACACAGCCCTCAAGCACCACCATCATACCCTGCGCCCTATCACCTTTCATGAATATGGTCTGTCCGTGATCATAAGTTTGTACCCTGGCCAGTCCTCCCAGCCGATCAAGATCGACCTCTGGCAGATCACGAAGCAGGACATGTTCGCGCAACAAGGCGCGGATGGATATATCTTTAGGCCGTGACATTATCTTGTCCCCAAAATCCGGTGCATCAGTCTATCATCAGCCGTTTCACTTAAGTGCTTATTTTCCTGCCATCGTTATAACAACCCCATTTTCCCCCGCCGTCAGCCGTTGATAATGGAGGTTAGCAACAGGGTCGTCTGGAAATTGGGTCTTCAGGGTTTGGTAAAGCAGCACCGCGTTATCTGTTGCTTTTTCCAGGCTAGCGTAGGCCTGTTCAAATCGAGCCAGGGTTTCTTTGTCCATGTGGGGAACAGGTTCGAACACCTTGATCGCCTCTGTCTTACCCTTGAGGATCAAGGCACCAACGGATCGAAAGACCAAATCGGGGCAGCCTTTTCGGGTTTCTTCACCAACACAGATACGGGTTCCCAGGTATTTGTTGGCACCTTCCAACCGGGCCGCCGTATTGACCATGTCACCGTGGGCCGTGTAATCGAAAAAGGTGTCTCCTCCAAAATTTCCGATAATCGCCGTGCCGGAATTGATACCGATGCGGGTAATGCCGAGGGTCCCCGCTGGCGTTATATGGCGTTGTCGATAGTCTTGCGCAAAGTCATCCATCTCAAGCGCACAGGCAACCGCGCGGGCGCGCTGATCATCCTGCTCCAGCGGCGCCCCCCAGTAGGCTGCAACAGCATCGCCAACGATTTTATCAACCGTCCCGCCATGGCGAAAAACAACGGCGCACATGCCATCGATATAGCCGTTCAACAAGCCGACGATGTCAGCCGGGTCCAACTGCTCGGCAAGGCTGGTAAACCCGGCCAGGTCCGTGAACACAAAAGTCAGGTATCGGCGTTGCCCTTCCAGTTCAAGCTGGTCGGGATGATTGACGATATCGTCAACCAGATTGGGTGAAACATATCTGGAAAAGGCATTGCGCAAAAACCGCTGCTGCTGACGTTCTTGATACCCTAGATAAATGGTCGCCAGTCCTGCGGCAAACAGCAGCGATAACGTCGGCGAAACAAGTGGGATCATGATCCCGCCCCGTCGATAAGCCTCGATACTCGCACCCCAACAAATAACAAGGAGCACGATGACCCCTGCCCAGCGGAGATATATCGGCCACGGGGCGACAGCCAGCGCAACACCCAGCAGAGCGAGCACGACCATCACAAAAATCTGTTCGTACAGGGAAGGCGTCGTAATTTCGCGTTGGTCCAGAATTTGCGCCAGCGCATAAGCATGAACGTACACCCCCGCCATTTTCCCGGCCGTTCTGGAAAATGGGGTTAAGTGAAGGTCATCCAAGGTAAGGTCGGCACCCAGAATGACGATCTTGTCCTTAAACCAGGCCTTTGGCAGTAACGGCACCGTATGGGCCGGGAAACTTCGAAACGCCTTGAATACCTGCTCCCCGTCAAGGGCCGGATAATAGGCGATAGGGCGAACGTCTCGATCCTGTATTTTGCCGAGCATGCCAGCTATGCCATCTGCAAGCCCAGGCTTCCACCCATCAGGGCTCTGTTGCCCGCGATAGGCGTCACGTACGGCTCCATCTTCGTCAGTGATCACATTGACATAGGCGGCGTTCAGTGCGCCAAGAAATGCTTTTTGAAACGCCTGCTGATTTTCAGTGAGGAACGTGGGCGGCGCCGCCTCTCCAACAATCACCGGGATTTTTGCCTGACGGATCACCTGATGCAGAAACAGATCATCTTCATCAACCGTCGGCTGATCAAAGATATAATCGACGCCAATGGCGCGAACGCCGCTTGTGACAAGATGATTAATTACAATACCAAGAAACCGCCGGTCCAACGGAGAGCGGAAGGGCAGATTGGAGAGGGTATCTTCGGTGACGGTCACCAGGACGATATCGGGGTGTGGCGCACGTGGTGGCGTGAGGAAACCGACACGAACATCATAAAGCCAATATTCTGCAAGTTTGATAAAAGGCAGCGCCTTGGGCAATAGCAGGCTGGCGAGCACCGCGACGAGGGCGACGCCTGCCAGAGCACGCAGTTTTCGGCTCAGACTAACTGGTTTGACCTGCATGAGTGACGGCGCCCCCCAAGCTGCGGAAAGAAATCTTGTTTCCGGAACAGCTTATCAACGCTGGGCGGTTTTGCCAAAGTATCCGCGAAATTCAGGCATAAGGTTGATTTTCACATCCTCTTAAATATTCACCCGTGGCGCAGGGAAGATGAACAGATTGAGTTGATCCAGAGCACATTTCAGAACGTTTCTGCCATTCTGGATCAGGGCAAAAGCTGATGACAACCGTCGAAGCGGCACAACCGCTCATGATGTTAACGGTGTCATAAACCTTGATACCGGCTCTGAAAGAGCCTCAGGACCCTCGACTGCAATCGCTTCAATAACATTGCGCTCCGTCAAAATTCCGCACGCGTTCTGACCGTCTCTTGATATCATAATCCATCCGGTGTTCTGCGTTGAGAGCATAAATATTGCCTCCAAAAGAGCAGCATGCACAACCAGGCTGGGCGTTGTTTGCAGAGCCAGAAGATCCGCTTCAAACGTCGCGAAAGATTGGTCGATTTCGTCGTCATTTTCCTTAACGGCTTCTGCCTCGGCGCGGCGATCAAATACCCGTCGTTCGGCTAAACGTTGCTCGATACCCGCCGCATCGTCTGGCCATGGGCTATCTTGCCGACGCTGATGGACACGGCGATCGCTTTTGTTCCGCCGCTCGCGCATCCGCCGGTCTTCGGCCTCATGCTTTTCCGGATCCCAGTTTTGCCGTCCACGACGATCAAATATCCGTTTCACCATATGTCGGTCTCTCTACGTTGCCGACCTCAGCTTACACGGAATTCCGCGAATTCCACATGCTTCTATTGATGGCCTCGAAGGCGATGACCAATTTGTGATACTGGAATCTCCGAAATTGGGCTACTCTGTTATCAATGGCTGAGTGAAAGGTCCGGAAAATGGGTTGGGGTTTATGGGATACCCTGCTGCGTCCAGACAAGGAAGAACTCCAAAACCCTGAGAAGACTGCCGTTGCCCGCGCCGCGAACTGTCTGCAGGTCGGGGAGTTTCAGTTGCTGCAGCTGGCCTATCGCGAGTGGCACGGTGAAGACCTGCCCACCGAACAGGTCGATAGATTGTTTCAAGACTACATGATCAACGGCGTGGTGCCACCCTGGGCACGCCATTATGCCCGCCAGATCTTGCGCCTCTCGGATCGTGATGACCTGGATGACAACAACATCCGTTACCATCGATTTGACCACGACTACCGATCAGAAGAACCGGGCGGCCTGCGTAAATTCATCTTTGCCGTATCCTGCCTCGTGCTGTTTGTTGGCGGTGGTATATTGTTGGCAAATGCAACAACCAGGCCGGCTGCATCAATGTTTCCGCCCTATTTCGAAAATGACAAAACATCACAATCGGCATCGCCCAGCAATGGTTTCGGACGGGCCGATTCAGTGCGGGTGCCACCCGTCCCCTGAGATTGTTCCGGGCGGGTGCCCGGCCTTGCCATGGGCGGGGCAGCCCGCTACATTTTCACGATGCTGGAATTCCTCGACATCCCCGCCGAATACGAGACCATTATCAATTTCATTTTTCTGGGCGTAACCGGCTATATCGCCATGCACGGATTGCGGTTTCGCGACGAAGAAGGAAACTCGGACGGGGTCAGGCTATTGTTCGCCTGTATCGCGGCGATGTTTTTCTTCGGCGTCCTGTTTCAGGATGTCCTGGGACTGGTTCAGGTCTTCTAGAGCAAAACCGGAGAACTTGGGTCCATTTGCGACGTGGCTTTGCGTCAACAACACCGGGATGGAAAATTTTCTGCTTTCAAGGTTTGTACATACGCTGGGTCGCGTCCTCTTCAGGGACACTTAACAGACGCTCGGCTTCCGGCAATTTCAGTTGTTTGTATATGTATTCCGCTCTTGTAAGGACGCTTGAGGGTTTTTTATTGTGATAAAGCAGATGGTCCACCCAGCTGGGTCCGTCGGCAATATCGGAATCAATGTTTATCGACTCGATATAATCTTTCAGCGCCTCTTCATAGCGGGCCTGACGGTCCTTGACGATACCACGATTGGCATAGGCCGCCGCCAGGGCGCCTTTCCCGGTCGGATCGTCCTGTTCCAGGGTCCGGGTCAAAAACCCGATCGTGTAAGTCAGCAGGTCTTCCGCTTCCTTGTAGCGCTCCAGTGAAATCAGGGCGGCTGCCTTGCCCATCAGAGCACCGCGGTGATCGGGCTGGTCCGAGAGCGCCGCATTAAATCGCCCAATTGCTTTTTCAAACAACTTGTCCTGCAGGAAGATATCGCCCTGGCGAACTTCGTAATCTCCCGGCACGTCTTCCTTGACGGCTTTGACGATGGCCCAGACAGAGAACATCACAATAGTCGCGATGCCCATCAATATGATGAACCGGCGAAGAACGCGCGGATTGGTGAGTTTACTGGTCATGATTGAAACAGAATGTTGATGTAGGCGAGGGAAAACAGGAAGCACAGAAGGATTGCCGTGAATCCGGCACGCCGTTTCAGGCGCTCCTGCTCTTCATCGTTGACCTGCTGCTCACCACCCTTGCGAATGTGGCTGCGTACCGACATCACCCAGATGACCTTGCGTACAAAGGGAAACAGGGCGAGCGTCATGGCCGCCATCCAGAGCCACTTGTATTCTGCGGTGAACAAACTTTCCATTACCGTCCCTTATGTTTGTCTTATATGTCGGGCTCTTTTGGCCCTTTGGCGCGGGTCGGATGCTATCAGACCTTTGGCGAAGGAACAAAGAAAAGGGGGAAGAGTTTCCCCTTCCCCCGAGTCTTTTGTCAATATTAACGGTTAGCTTGATGCTTGACCGGCAGTATCGCCAATGTCTTCGACAAGCGCCTCGACTTCCTTGTTGGGAAGTGTCGACATCTCCATCTTGTAGGCTAGGAACCACATCATGAAGACACCAAGCGCCCACCAGATAATCTGCCAGGCCCAGATCGACGGTATACCGAACATCCAGGCATCAATGCCGGCATTCGGTGCTCCAAAGATATCGTTACCCAGGACAGCTCCCGGTCCGATACCGAAGATCAGCCAGACCAAGGTGATGCCCCAGGCAACCGGCTTCAGGCCCTGTTTTTCCGGCGACAGAGCCGCATGCTCATTGAGGAAGTTGTGATACTTCATCTTGTGCGCACGGTCTGCTTCGTTCTGAGTCATCATGGACACAGGAATCAGAACCAACAGGTTGAAGAACATTCCCCAGAAGGCAGAATGCATGGTCAGTGGCCAACGGCCCCAAGGCAAATCAATTCCAAAAAACAAGGCTGTTTTAAGGCCCAGATTTTCCGAAAAGATAACAGCAATCAAGCCCACTGCAAGGCCCCACGTCACACCCTGACGGGTAACCCAAGGGAACCAGCATACAGAAGCAAGTGAAGGCCACATCTGGAAGCCGAAGGCAACCGCAAGGCCACCCAAGAGCACCATCGCATCTTCATTCGTTGTTGCGACCAACAACGCTGACAGGACAATAATTCCGACGCCGATACGACCAAACAACTTCTGCGTTGCATGATCCGCCGTTGGATTCAGGTAGCGTTTATACAGGTCGCGGGTCAGCATGCCTCCAGCTGTTGACATATACGCCGCACCCGTCGACTGCATGGCAGCCAAGGCACAAACCGCCAAAAGACCGACAAACCATGGGGCCGCGTCACCTATCAAATTAATGTAGTGCGGCACAAGGCTATCGGGCTTACTGGATGTCAAATCAGGGATCACATTTGATACTGCTAGGCCAGCCTCGCTAACAGCCGCCGATGCACCAAGAAAGTGCGCACCCATACCCTGTGCTGCCGTGAAGAAGAACAGGATAAAGCCGATACCGGCTGATGACGCCCACACTTGCTGGGGTGCAAACGGTTTCGGGCTCTGGTTACCAAACGCCCACATGGTAAACGCCGGTGCGGAGTGAATCCCCATCAACGCGAACATATAGGTCAGGCACATGACACCGGTCCACAGGCCGCCAACAGGCGTCTCCTTGCCAAGACCCGCCGTATACTGGATGATGCCCGGAATAGCGAGATAAGCATTGTAGTCACCCCCACCGTATCCCTTAGTCGTGCCCCATTTACCAATATCTGTCTTGCCAAGTTCAGCCATCGCTTCATTGAACGCGCCGAAGCCGCCCAATTGGCTGTAGGCAATAAAGCCAATGGCAACGATACCACCGGCGAGCAAGATGCACTGCAGCGTGTCCACGTAAGCCACGGCACGAAGACCGCCCGACGCCACATAGATAAACACAACAGCCGACAACAGCCACATACCAAAGGTCTTATCAACATGTCCATCGGTTAGAACCTGAAACAGGAACCCAGAACCACTCAATTGAACACCGAGATAGGGGATCGAGAACAACAGCGCCACGCAGACAACCAGGATACGGATTCCGTCACCCTGGAAATAGTCCGACAGCATTTCGCCCGGCGTCACGTAACCAAAACGTTTGCCCAGCATCCACTGGCGTTTGAGGAACATAACTCCCGTAAACGGAATGGTGATCGCGTAAAACGATGCATACGCGTACTGAAAACCATCACGATAAATGAGACCCGGGTGGCCCATAAACGTCCACCCCGAAAATGACGTCGCCGTGGCCGCCAAAACAAACACCCACAACGACAATTGACGGCCGGCGACAAAGTAGTCACTCGCCGTTTTCGCCATCCGCGCGCCCTTGATGCCCCAAAAAATACAATAGGCCCAATACAGCGCAACAAATGTAAATAACCAGATAACTTTTGGTGATAAATCTGACAAGATAGTCTCTCCCCTACCTGTTTGTCCCTATCGGCTGACGGATGCATTCCGTGAACCGCACGTTACTCTTGAGTTGGATGCACCTGCCCGTAAGGCACATCTATGTCGGGAAAACATTGCTGCCAAAAGCGCTGGAAATACCCCTCCAGTTACGCCTGTTCCCTGTCGTGTTTTTATTTTTGGCTCCGCAACCGGGGCTTTCCGTTTGCGGGCGAATTACATATTGATACCATTTTGCGACTCGCCGCTCAACTGGATAGAGGAGGCTCATCAAAAAACATCAAATTTTTATTGACTTATGAATTTAAATTTTCCGATTTTTATCCAATTTTGATTCGGTCGGTTATTTATTTGTATACACCAAACTACCGTTGAACGTCCTTGGTTTCTGCGACAAATTATTCACAATACTGCGAGCAAAATGTCATTTAGTGTCAGGTATCCAGATCTATTCTATGGTTAAATTAGAAAACTCTGGCGATTTAAAGTAATACATTTTTTTTGTTTTGGAGATTGCATCGTGTCTCAACGTACCGCTGTTTTCAGCAAATTGGTCAGGAATTCCACCATAGATTCGCCGCTTGCTGTAAAATCCGGCACCGCCCTTCTGGACGTCGTCGCCAGGATCACCGATGCAAAAGCCACCGGGGCCGTGGTTACAGATGACAATGATCGCCCCCTCGGCATTCTGACAGAGCAGGACGTGACGCGCCGCATTACATTTCGAATCCCCCCAGAAGAAGTCATCGAAAACGTCATGAGTTCACCGGTCATCTCTGTCCGTGACGATGAGTATCTCTATTACGCCATCGCCCGTATGCGGCGGCGCGGTTTGCGACACATGCCTGTCGTTGGATCCGAAGGTGAATTCCTGGGCATGCTGAATCTGTCACAGGCCATTGGAGAAGCCTCGTCTCTTTTGATGGAATCGATTGACACCCTGACCCGCGAAGACAGCCTCGACGGTCTGAAGGAGATCAAGGCTGCCCAGGTCGATCTGGCCGAACATCTGTTCCAGGAAAATCTTGAAGCGCCGGAAATTCAGGGCCTGCTGACACGCGTTAATAATGACATCTACCGCCGCGTCGTGAACATCAACCTGAACGCCATGCAAGATGAAGGTTTTGGTCCGCCTCCCGTTGAATTTTGCGTTATCGTCATGGGGTCAGGCGGACGTGGCGAAAATTTTCTCTATCCCGATCAGGATAATGGTTTCATCCTCGCTGACTATCCGGACGAAAAACATACGGAAATCGATGGCTGGTTCATCGAGCTAGCGGTCCGCATGACCCGCGATCTCGATCTCGTCGGTCTGCCGACCTGCAAAGGTTTTGTCATGGCGTCTAACCCCCTGTGGCGCAAAACCATTTCACAGTGGAAACATCAGATCGAAATCTGGAACCGCAAGCGCAATACAACCACGCTTCGTCTCTGCGACATCTTTTTTGACTTCCGTGTCGCCTGGGGTCAGCCAGATATGGCTGATAACCTGCGCCACCACGTAACCAAAGTGGTCGGGCGCAACCCAACTTTCCTGCGCGAAATGTATGAAGACGACCAGGATCATGGCACGGCACTCGGCTGGTTCGGGCGGTTTATCACGGAAAAAGACGACGAAGAATTTCTCGGCCAGATGAACCTGAAACAGACGGGCACCCTGCCACTGGTCGAAGCGACGCGCCTGTTATCGCTGCGAGAAGGCGTTGAAGAGGTCGCCACGCTGGCCCGCATGCAGGCTCTTCGTGACAAAGGGGTCCTCGATGCAGACGAATTCGATTATCTGCGCGGTGCCTTCCTCCATATCTGCCGCCTCCTGCTGCGCCAGCAGATCGGTGATTTCAACACCGGAAACAGAGTCTCCAATTACGTCGCCCCCGACAGCCTGACCGAACGCGAAAGAGACATCCTCACCGACTCGTTCAAGGCAATCGATGCTTTAAGAAAACGCATGCGTTCGGAATTTACCGGGGATATATTCTAACGCTAATGACACTTGGCCGGGAACACGACATGGCGGAATGTGGTGTCGGTTTTAAATTATCGTCCACACACTCTCTTTGCGCTTCGGATCATATTCGGCAAAACCCAAGGCGCTGGCAAAGTCCGCTGGATCACATTCTTCCTCGTTGACGGCGCAATAACCGTCTTCGTCCTCTGCGAACACATAGATCCGGTTTCGAATGCTCGCCGCTTCGATCAGCGCCGCCTCAATTGCATTGTCACGTGATGACATGAACGCCTTCTCCCCAGTTTCCTGACCCCTGTTTCATACAATATCGGCTCCCGCCTTAAACTCAAAACTGTTCCTGCATCTTGCGCACAGCGACCATTTTTTCCGCCGCCTCGCGGGCCTGATCCAGTGTGGTTATACCATTTGCCTCGAGCAGGCCGAGCATCTTGAGAAACAGGCTGGCGGTCACCAACGCATCGCCCAGAGCCGTATGGCGGGTTTCGGCATCAACCGTGACGCCGAACCGTTCGGCGATGGCATCAAGGGAATGGGAGTCAATATGATCATGCAGGGACACCGATAACAGCAGGGTATCAAGGACCGGATTGTCGAAAACGACACCCGTTGCCGGCTCCTTCAGTTTCAGAAATTTCATATCGAAGGCGGCGTTATGGGCGACCAGAACCGCATCATCCACATAGCGGCGAAACTCAGGCAGGATAATGGAGGCCGGGGGCTGATCTTCCACCATGTCATCGGTGATGCCGTGAAAACGGATTGAGGATTTGGGGATTTCACGTCCCGGGTGGATCAGGCGGGAAAAGGATTCTCCGGTCAGGATGCGCCCGTTAACCACCCGCACCCCGGCGATGGAAATCATTTCATCGCCGCCCGACGGGTTCAGGCCGGTGGTTTCCGTATCGAAGACCACATAGGTCTGGGATTTCAGCAGACGTGAGCCTAGGTCTTCGTGGTGGGTGTCGGGATTTAGCAGCGAAAAGTCGTAAAATTCCGGACGCGGCGGCAGGCTTTCCGCCACGGTGTTACCTTCCGTCATCCCGCCGGTCAGGGGAAGTCGTATCCGGGCCCGTCCAACATCTTCCGTTGAACTCCAGAGATCGGTACGGTGGCGGTCAAGCACTCCGCGCACTGTGATGCCACCGAGCGCCTCATCCAGACGCTCATCGAGCCAGCCCTGTAAATGTGTTTCCGAGACACCGGTGCCTGTCCATATAATGTCTACATATACAATTTCGTCGTCACCGGAGGCCTCCAGGTCAAACGTCTTGGCCCCGGTGGTTTCCTGCACGGCATGGGTCAGGAAATGCAACAGCTCCAACAGGGTATAACTGTCCCCGTACAGCCAGCAGGGCAACCCGGTCATCACCGCCTCGATGGCCTTTTCTTCGCGGAGACGACGCACGGCGGCGTTCAGAAGATTGGCCGAATAGATGTCCGTCATCGGCCAGTGGCCGGTGATGATGTCGTGGAACTCCGTCGAGATATCTTCCATGGCGGCGCTGAGGTTGTGACTTTCATCCCGAACGACCTGAATGAAGGTATTGCGGAGAGCGGCCTCCTCGGGCGGGTCATCGTTTAGGATTTCCGCTGCGGCCCGTAAATTCGCCAGCGGCTTGCGCAGGCCGTCCGTTGCCTGATGCAGCAGGTGATCACGCCGCCCCAGTTCCGCCAGTTCATGCGTGCGATCATCAAAAGTAATCACGTACGATGTCGGCTCGTGACTGTCGTCGGTCAACAACGTCATCTTGCACTGCAAGGTCACATCGCCGGCGCTGGTCGTGGCAACAAATGGCGCGGTCAGTCCGCGGACTTCGCCCCGACCATCAAGCAGGCGGTTGTTCAACCGTTCCAGTGCATGCAGAAAGGGTTGGCGGTTGGTGAACTGAAACAGTGACCGCCCCAACCCCAGCTCACCCGACACATGCAACAGCTCAAGGGCGCGATGGTTGTACAGCAAGACCTGATGATTGAGATTGCAGATAATGACCCCTTCATGAAGGTCGCGAAGCACGGCTTCCAGCCGGTCTTTCTGAGCGGCATAAAGTCGCGTCTCATCAGCAATCGCCGCATCCAGATGGTCCCGGCCTTTGATCAGCGCCGTGACAGCGTTCTCAACGGCGTCTGATAGCTCGCCCAGTTCCGCGGCGACCTCTGGATCAAGCTTGTGATCGGGGTTGGCATGCAGCGAGGTTCTGAGCGAACGGGCCAGTTGTTGCAGCGGCACCATCAACGCTCGGTCAAGGCCTGACCACAGCACGGCGAACAGCGCCATGAGGGCGACCAGGCCAACCGCGCCGAACATCAGAATCTTGATTTGCAGATCGCCCGCAGCACTGGCGGCCGCCAGTTCGGCGAAATGCCAGACCAGCCCGCCGACGACGGCAACGACGCCGACGGCGGCGATCAGAAAGCTGTTGAGGATACGGCGGCGGATACGCATACGGCTCAGTCCCCCAGCACACCTTTGACCGTTGCCAGCAGGTCGGCGTTGGCAAACGGTTTGGTGATATAGGCATCGGCGCCCAGCGACATGCCCTTGTCGCGTTCAACGGCACGAGCTTTTGAGGTCACAAAAATTATCTTCATCGCCCGGCAGGCCGGATCGTTTCGAAAACTCTGGCACAGATCAAACCCGCTGCGGTTCTCCATATCGACGCCGATCAGAACAAGGTCGGGGGCATCGGCAGCGACCCGTTCGGCGACAGCGGCGCCGTCTTCGACTTCAATGGTGCGGTAGCCCTGACGCTCCATCAGATAACAGAGGCTAAGGCGTAGGTTGGCCTGGCTTTCGGCGATCAGAACCGTTTTCAGCATACTCCCCCCATATGTCCCCTCCGGGCTCCAACGCTGAACCCACACTTCTCCTTTTACATCATCTCACCCATTGGTGAGAAGCTCATTGATTTGGAGCAACGATTGCCCGGTGCCCGATATAGCCGATCGTCAGCATTGGTTGATCCTGCCCGGCGTTTTGTCTACAAGTCCCTCGGCACAACTCATTCCCAGCAAGCGGAGCCTCAAATGGCCAGTTACCAGTACTCGTACGTCATGAAAGATCTCGGAAAAACCTATCCGGGCGGCAAGGAAATTCTGAAGGGGGTCACCCTGTCCTTCAATCCCGATGCCAAGATCGGTGTGCTCGGTGTTAACGGTGCGGGTAAATCCACCTTGCTGAAGATCATGGCCGGTCGCGATACGGAATTCACCGGGGAAGCCTGGGCTGCGGAAGGCGCGCGTGTCGGCTATCTCGAACAGGAACCTGAGCTCGACCCGACCAAAACCGTCTTGGAAAACGCCATGGAAGGTTTGGGCGGCACCAAAGCGCTGCTCGACAAATTCAACGAGATTTCCGCCAAATTCGCCGAACCCATGGACGACGATGAAATGAACGCCCTGCTTACTGAACAGGGTGATCTCCAGGAACAGATTGATGCCTGCAACGGTTGGGAACTGGAACGCACCATCGAGATCGCCATGGACGCGCTGCGCTGCCCGCCGGGAGATGCGAGTGTCGAGAACCTGTCCGGTGGCGAGCGCCGCCGCATCGCGCTGTGTCGCCTGTTGTTGCAAAAACCCGAAATTCTGCTGCTCGATGAGCCGACCAACCATCTCGATGCGGAATCCGTGGCCTGGCTCGAACATCATTTGCGCGAATATGACGGCACCGTCCTGATGGTCACCCATGATCGATACTTCCTCGATAACGTCACCGGCTGGATTCTGGAACTCGACCGCGGTCGCGGCATCCCTTACGAGGGCAACTATTCGGCTTGGCTGGAACAGAAAGAAAAACGTCTGGGCCAGGAAAACCGCGAAGAATCGGCCCGTCAGCGGGTTTTGAAAAGCGAGCTGGAATGGATCCGGCAATCGCCGCGGGCCCGTCAGGCCAAGTCCAAAGCCCGTATCACGGCCTATGATGATCTGCTGCGCCAGAGCCAGGACCGGGCCCCTGGGTTCGCCCAGATCGTCATGCCACCGGCACCACGTCTGGGGGATCTGGTCATCGAAGCCAAGGGCCTCGGCAAAGGATACGATGATCACTTGTTGATTGATGATTTGAATTTCCGGTTGCCGCCGGGCGGAATTGTCGGTGTCATCGGCGCCAACGGGGCCGGTAAAACCACCCTGTTTCGCATGATCACCGGTCAGGAAACACCGAACAGTGGTGAGATTCGCATCGGTGAAACCGTCAAACTCGGTTACGTCGACCAATCCCGCGACAGCTTGGATGCCAACAACACCGTCTGGCAGGAAATTTCCGACGGTCACGATGAAATCCAGATCGGCAAACGCGCCATGCAGAGCCGCGCCTATGTCGCCCAGTTCAACTTCAAAAGCGGCGACCAGCAGAAAAAGGTCGGCCAGCTGTCGGGCGGAGAGCGCAACCGGGTCCATCTGGCGAAAATGCTAAAATCCGAATCAAACGTCCTGCTGCTCGATGAACCGACCAACGATCTCGACCTTGAAACCCTGAGCGCCCTGGAAGAAGCGGTCGAGGCCTTCGCCGGTTGCGCCGTGATCATCTCCCATGATCGCTGGTTCCTGGATCGTATCGCGACGCACATCATCGCCTTTGAAGGCAACAGTCAGGTTGAGTGGTTCGAAGGTAACTACGAAGACTACGAAGCCGACAAAAAACGGCGACTGGGGGCAGATGCCGATCAGCCGCACCGGATCAAGTACAAACCGTTGCAGAGGTGAGGGGAAGTAAAACGGTCGTCGGATTATTTGACGACCTCCCCTTGGCTGAGAACGTGCTCTGCAATCTCAGCACCCTTAGGGTGTGGCCCTGCGAACAACAAATAATAAAGAGGCGTGCCCCGACTGTTGCGAATTAAGCGAGCGGGGGTCGCAAACCCAAATTCGTCTTGGAGTCTTTGGCGATACCATTTCGCAATTCTGTTTCCAGAATTCCCAAATTTCACCTTACTGGTTTCACCAAATAGGTCCTGCTGGTCTTGATAGACGACGTCTTCCCATTCTGTCGTCCCAAAATAACGATCTAGCATTGACCTCCGCTCTCCCGGAATCTTGCCATCTGCATGGAGCAACCTTTGAATAACCATCCCAACTGGAAAATTGATGATTACTTCTATTGATTTGGTCAGTGCTAGTGATTGCAGGGTAGTCCACGGAACCTGCATTCCAAATGGATCCAGAAAAACAACGGCTCGGTATTTTTTCCAATCAATATGATTGTTATTCACTACCCGATTTACCAACACATCGTTAGCATCCCCTTCGACAACTTGAACATTATGTGTGTTAGGGTATTGATCAACAATATTGTTCAATTCATCGCATCGCTTGGAATTCGCTTCAATAAACAGATACTGTGTGAAAGGGTGTTCGATACCTAGTGCACGATGCGGTGACCCAAGAACATACTCAGCGTTATCTTCATCTTCGGTCCATTCAGAGATTTGCTGAAGTAAACTTAAACTGGCGGAGCCAGATGTTCCGTCCCTAAGACGAGCAACTCCGGCACCTGCAAAAGCATCAATGTAGAAATATCCCTTACACCAACTTTGTCTCCTTAGTATCGTCGTATAGGCGCTCAGGTATTTCGAAAGGCACTCAAGTTTTTCCTCAGCCCATGGGCCGACGGTGCCATCCGTATTATATGAAGTCATTTAGGTATCCAGTTTAGTCAAACTCCGGTCGGGATTTTCATCTCGCATTGCTGGAAATTCACTCCACTCTACACCCTCCAGATGTCTCCCGCCAGCCTTCGGCCTGAACCCACCCCACTGCTTGAAAAAGAACGGCACGCGCTCTGACAGACATTGGTCACGAATATCAATGACCCATTCCTCTTCTATCGGGCGGGCTTTCGGTCCGGATTCTCCGCCGACGATGACCCAGTGAATACCTGAGAGGTCGAGGCGACCGGCTGGGCCGATTAGCGGTTCAACAGAAAGAAAGCGGATCGCTGCCGAGGTGTCCTGCAGGTGCTTGATGCGTGATCGCTTCGATGAGTTTTCAACGGACACGCCAAGCCAGATATTTATAGGTGCTTCACCGGCCCCATAGCGTTTGTTGACATAGGTCCGTAATCGGGAACTTCGTTTGGTCAGCACCTGAAACACATGATGATCAGCCTTTTCCATTGTGTCGAAGACCTGATCGACAAACGAAAATGGAATGCTTTTATGAAAAAGATCGCTCATGGAATTCACGAAAATCATCTTCGATTTTTTCCATTGAAACGGCTGCTGCAAGCGTTCCGGTCGAAGGGTCAGGTCAAACCCGGATTCAAACGGATGATCAGGAACGCCGCGAAATCGTTCAGAAAATCGTTCCGCGTAGCAGTTGTCACACCCAGCACTGATCTTTGTGCACCCCGTAACCGGGTTCCACGTCGCGTTTGTCCATTCAATTGCAGACGATTGGGCCATGATTTTTCCGAACAAAAAGAGAACAAAATAATAACATTAGTTATTGTGAGTCGCAATGGTTCATCAATTATGAAGATTAATCCGAATATCAATCACGAATGATATCAATACAAAATGATACTCGCGGCATTGTGAAAACTTTCAAATGCCAAAACAGAAATATATACAACCCGGTATCCATGCAATTGGCATTAAAGTGACGGGTGAGCTAGTAATCCATCATGACAGCCCCCGAATCACCCCCCTGCCCCCTCTGCCACGGCGCAAAAACCGCCCCCTATCATCGCGACAAGGTTCGCGATTATGTGAGGTGCCGGACCTGTAAGCTGGTGTTTGTGCCGCCCGCCCAGCATCTGTCAGCGATGGACGAGAAGGCCTATTACGATCTTCATGACAACCAGCCGGATGATCCCGGCTACCGGCGGTTTCTGGGACGTTTGTTCACGCCCTTGAACGAGCGCTTGCCCGCGCAATCGCGGGGCCTCGATTTTGGTTGTGGTCCCGGGCCGACGTTATCTCTGATGTTTGAAGAAGCCGGGCACAGCGTCGCTCTGTATGATCCCTATTACGCGCCCGACAAGTCTGTGCTGTCCCAAGCTTATGACTTCATCACGCTCAGCGAAGTCGCCGAACATCTGGCCGAACCCGGCCGGGAGCTTGATCGTTTGTGGACCGCTCTTGCGCCCGGCGGCTGGCTCGGCCTGATGACCAAACGGGTTCGCGACCCAGAGGCCTTCAAGACCTGGCACTACATTACCGACCCGACGCATATCAGTTTTTTCTCGGATGCGACGTTTCACTGGCTGACCGGTCGCTGGGCGCTGATGGGCACCCCGGCGACGCTGGTGGTTGTTGGTGATGATGTGGTGTTGGTGGAGAGAGGGTGACACAGAAGACCCCGACAACAAATTAACGCCCTACGATCACGCCTCGATGAGCAGCTCCTCGATATTGGCACGATCAACCTCATCCATCAGAACGACCCTGTTGCGGCCGTCGGTCTTTGCCCTATACAGGCCGTCATCGGCACGTTTCAAGGCCTTCTCCAGTGACCGTTCGCCCGGCTGCAGGGTGGTGAGACCAATACTGACCGTAAATCGGATTTCTTTGTCTTCCCAGAAGACCGACATCTCTTCGATCGCTTGGCGAATACGTTCGGCCAGGATCATGCCACCGCCGCTTGCCGTTTCCGGCAACATGACGACAAATTCCTCGCCGCCGAACCGGCTGACAACATCAATGCCGCGAACCCGGTCTCTGACGGTATCGACCGTCGCCTTGATCGCGTCATCACCGGCCGGGTGGCCGTAGGTGTCATTGATTTTTTTGAAGTGATCGATATCGATCATCATCACCGACAGGTCTTTTCGATGACGCTGCGTGCGGACGATTTCTTTTTCCGCCAGTTCCAGAAAATGACGGCGGTTAAAAGCCCCGGTCAATGGATCGGTGGTGGCGAGACGGCGCAGTTCTCCTTCCATCTCTTTTTGCTCAGTGATGTCGACGATAAGACCATTGAACAGGGTCTCATCATCGTTGACGGCGTTCGGCGTCGAAATACCCCGGCACCATTTCTCGGTGCCATCGTTGGCCAACACCCGCCCTTCGAAGGACCACTCGGTCTGGTTTTCAAAGGCGTCTCGGATGGTTTCAAGAAACCGTTCCCTGTCATCGGGATGGAGGTTCAAGGCCTGCCAGTCGTTTTTCAGTTCTTCGGGCGTCACGCCATAGAACTCTTCACAACGGGGGCTGACGTACAGGTAGTCGCGCGCGCCATCACGCCGTTCGAGCAACTGAAAAAGGATGCCCGGAACATTGGTTGCCATGGCGCGAAATTTCTCATCGCTGGCGCTAAGGTTGGATTTGGCCGCAATTAGCTCGACGATCGTTTTTTCCAGGTCAGATTTTTTCTCCAGTACCTCGCTAAGGGCGAGACGGACTTTTCGTTCCATTGGGCGGAAAATAAAGATGACCTCTGCCACAAGAATCACCAGTGCGACAATCCACAGCAACGTCTCCAGTTTCTGAATGTTCTGAATGGCGCGTTTTCCAATGGCTTGGTATTCGTCAACGGCGGCATCAAACATGAACTTGATCACGTGAGGGCCGTACTGCTGAACAAAAACATAATCTGCTGAATTGAAAGTCAGCTCGCCGACTGGTTTGTCGTATATGGCCTGGGCCCGAGTGATGTAGCGCCTGACCGCGGTATCAAGCCCCGAAGACTTATCAAAGTACAAAACCTTAAGTACCGGGTTGCTAACCTTTGGAACCCCCAGTTCATCATCACCGTGAAGCAACATTTCGTGATATTTGCCAAGCGCGTTGATGGCCCGCCCCAACTGGGCATGGGCAGTCGCAAAATCATCAGGATCGTCGGCTGTCGCCATGGTCATGCTGAACAGCGCGATGCGTTCCGCGATGCCGCGCTGCTGACTGGCAATATTGATGATTTTTGAGAAATTTTCCTGCTTGGCGACGACGGTTTGCAACGTCACCCATGACGATGTGATCAGCACGGCGATCAGACTCAGGCCGATCAGATATCGGAAACGCAGGTTCTGGACGGTTTTAAATTCGTTCATGTGATTGTCCGACTTTCAAGATTGTGAAAGACCTGTTTACCCGCACCAGCGATTATTTCGTGTGGAACTCAGTGCGTTATTTTGCCCGACCCCCAAGGCCTCATTGCGCCGCAATATACGAGGCAGACCCGGTGAAATGTCAAAGGACACTAACTTTACAATTATGTGGCAGTTTTAGGTCCAGTCGTGCTGACCAGCCGTGCGCAGTGATCACAGCGGCCTTAACCGAGACATTGTTTTGGGGAGCCTCAAACAGTCACTTCAAATGTTCTTATGACCGTTCGCTCTAATGACAGAAAAGGGGTGAGCCAGATTTCCTAGCGTCGATTGTAGCGCTTCAGAAAGGCGTCATGGTCTTTGGAAAACCCTCGAAATTCATAAAGTTTGTAAAGGTTTCGAAGGATATCGACGACCGATGCCAGGATCATCAGGATTGCCAATAAGCTGAGAAGGCCAGATCCAATCAGAAGCCCCGTCGACACCCAGTCACTTTGCTCAATTGCTGGTCCGGAATACGAATTTCCCACGAGACAGGAAATGGCTTCCTCGGATACGAGCCCATCAATTTGCATTTGCACCAGGGTACTGCCATCAGGAATAATCACGCATGGTTCTTCGCGTTCAAACAAACCTCCATAATACACAACCCCTGCAAACCACAGCGAACACACGACGATCATGAAAATGTGGCCAAGGGTCATTTTGCGGGCTTCGGCAGTCTGGCCGTCGAGCCACTCCTGATGGCCTTTGGACAAGACCAGCCGAAGATTGTCGTCCTTGGGAAAGTTACTTTCAGGCATCTATGAACGGGACCTCGGACCTTTTTCAACGCACCACCCTGTTGGGTACATGCCTATGATACTATCTAAAATTGTGACCTTGCCATACTAAAACCACATTCGCCTTGTAAACAGGTCTTTCCCCGGAGGGTCTTCGGTTGGACGTGCCCGCACCCTGCCTTTGGGGTCTGTTTGTCATTGTGAAGAATTGCCCTGTTAACCGGCCAGAGTTGCTGGCGACAGTATCGAGGATTGTGCCGCAATCAAGGCGGTTTCTCGAAAAAAGACACACAAAAACGCACAAAAATACACATTTTTGCCTCGAAATCACGGCGAGGCTATCGATTTTACCTGAACGCCGGTTCGTCGAAACTTCTGAGTTTGCGTGAATGCAGGGACTGGTGGGCGACGCCTTCGCGCATGGTGTCCATGGCATCGAGGCAGATTTTCAGATGCTGGCTGACCCGTTCGGCATAGAAGGCATTGGCCATGCCGGGCAGTTTGATTTCGCCGTGAAGCGGTTTATCAGACACACACAGCAGTGTTCCGTAGGGCACGCGTAACCTGAATCCATTGGCGGCGATGGTCGCTGATTCCATATCAACGGCAATGGCCCGGGACTGGTTAAAAAACGTCGACAGCTCATCATGGCGCAGTTCCCAATCACGATCATCCGTGGATACCACCGTTCCGGTGCGCAAGCGTTGTTTCATTTCCGTACCTTCCAGGCCTGTCGCCTTGGCCACGGCTGCACTTAATGCCACCTGCACTTCGGCGATGGCCGGGATTGGCACCTCAAGCGGCAGGTCATTGTCGAGCACGTGATCAAGGCGGGCGTAGGCATGGGCCAGCACGTAATCGCCGAGCCGCTGAGTGTGGCGCAATCCACCGCAATGACCGACCATCACCCAACAGTGCGGGCGCAGGACGGCGACGTGATCGGTAATGGTTTTGGCATTCGACGGGCCGACCCCGATATTGACCAGCGTTATGCCCATATGTTTGTCGCGGACCAGATGATAGGCTGGCATCTGCGGCAGTTTTTCCGCCGGCTCACCTGACGACGGGCGCTCCGTAACTGTGGGGTTACAGTGCACGGCGTTACCCGGTTCAACGAAAGAACGATACGACTTACCATTTTCGACTTCGTTTTTGCCGTGTTCAATGAATTCATCGACGTAGCGCTGGTAATTGGTGAACAGGACGAATTTTTGAAAATGCTCGGGCGAGGTGCCGGTGTAATGGCGCAGACGTGACAGCGAGTAATCAACCCGCTCCGCCGTGAATAAAGACAGTGGTTTCGCTTTGCCAGGTGGGGTGCGGTGAAAACCATTGGCCACATCGTCATCGATTTCCGACAAATTGGGCATGTGGAATTTCCGGGTCAGGTCTGCAACCTGATCCTGGCGGAGGTCGGATGTCAGGCTCTCCAGTGCAAACGTCAGGGGAATTTGGCGGTTTGAAATGCCCACCCACACAGGCTGTTCATGGTTGGCGACCAGCAGTTCAATCTGTTCCAACAGATAGCTGCGAAACAGATACGGATTGGTGACCGTGCCCCCGTAAGCGCCGGGTTCGGAAACCGACCCATACGACAGCCCGCCGCCTTCTTTGGGAATGACGCCCGGAACATCCATCCAGATACAGGGGTAACGAGCGTCAGCTTTCTGGAGACTTTCGACGCCCGATGCAAAGTTATCGAAATGCCCACTCAACAAGGTCTGGGCATCGGAGTAAATTTCACACAGGCGCGCCACCGCTTTTTCCGGGTTTGTAAAAGCCTGAGCATCTTCAATCAGGTCAGCGGGGGGTCGGGTCATGGGGTACCTTTTTCGATGAGGAACAATTTGAACCGTATCGCGGAACGAAGATCAGGAGAAGAACTAATGCCAGCAGTTGTTGTTTCTGATCGTCATCATAAATTTGATGAAAAATGAAATTAATTTACATCAAAACAGGATATCATATGCAGCCCTTTATACAGCCCCTGCGACAACTGAATGAATAACTCTATGGATACTGAAGTTCACACCCGTCATAACTTTTCAAATGGCGAAACACTGGCTTGTGCTCTCGCCGATAGGGTTGCCGATAACCTGAATGATGCGCTGGCGAAAAGGGGTGAAGCCGTGCTGGCTCTATCCGGTGGCTCGACACCCCAGCGGTTCATGTCCGAACTGTCCAGACGCGATGTTGACTGGCCGAAAGTGACACTTACCCTGGTCGATGAACGCTGGGTTCCGCCTGCCCACGAACGCTCCAACGAAAAACTGGTGCGTGATTTTTTGATGAAGGGTGGTGCTGCCAAGGCGCACTTTGTCAGCCTGTATTGTGATACCGAAACTCCGGATCTGGGGCAACAGCGCATATCCGCCTCGCTTCCCCCTATGATTGACGTCGCCGTGTTGGGACTGGGACTGGACGGGCATACGGCGTCATTTTTTCCGGACGGTGACAATCTGACGTCGGCGACTGATCCGGACACCCCTCAGTCCGTCATCTCCATGCGGGCGAGTGGGGCCGGCGAGCCGCGCATGACCCTGACGCTGTCAAAGCTGATGACAAGCAGCGTGCTTTATCTTCATATTGAAGGACAGCAAAAAGCGGATGTTCTGAGCAAAGCCTACGAAGACGGCCCCATCAGGGATTTACCTATCCGTTCGATACTCCACCAGCACCAATGCCTCCTGGAAATTTTCTGGGCACCCTGAAACAACACGATAAGATTAAGAAATAACCAATGCCTGACTCCCTAATCAATACCAATATGTTTCCACTGCACGATTTGGAATTTCGCCGGACCTGCCATAACACATTGGCACGCGATGGCGTGCTGGTAATGCCGAACTTCCTGCGGGAAAATGCCATTAAGGCGGTTCGTCAGGAAGGCCTCGAGCTTCGCCAACATGCCTATTTCTGTCGCCAGGAACACACCGTCTATCTGTCGCCACCGTCGCCGGAATTTACTGCCGACCATCCACGCAACAGGATGGTGGTCTCAAGCAAAGGCTGCATTACCGATGATATCGTTCCCCAAGGCTCTCCCTTGCGGGCTCTCTACGATAGCGAAGTGTTCAGAAGCTTTCTGTGTGATGTTCTGGAGGAAAAGGCGCTCTATCCTTACGCCGATCCTTTGTCATCAATTAATCTCCACTATGCGGACCCTGGTCAGGAGTTGGGCTGGCACTTCGACAACTCATCCTTCGCCATTACACTGATGATCGAGGAACCGGAACAGGGCGGAACTTTTGAATACGTCGGCGGCATGCGCGACGCCGACCGCGGTGACATGAACTTCGATGGTGTCGCTGAGGTTCTGGATGGCAAAGTACCGGTCAAACAATTGAATATGAACGCCGGAGCACTGGTGCTGTTTCGTGGACGTAACGCCATTCATCGTGTTGCCCCGGTAGAGGGCCATCGGACCCGCATGCTGGTCGTTCTGGCCTATAATTCAGAACCCGGCATTTCTCTGGACGAAACCGCCCGCATGACCTTTTACGGGCGCCTGAATTAGGTCATGATTTAGCGTTAAAAACCAAGATAGGGAGTAGAGCATGCGGATCATCATCGCATTGATATTGGCCTTTTTTATAAACTCAACCGCACAGGCGGAGACGTTCAAAAGCACCGATTACAAACTCCGGCTGATAACCGTTGCCTCCGGGCTTGCGCATCCATGGGGTCTGGCATTTTTGCCCGGCGGCAAGATGATTGTCACCGAGCGGCAAGGGGCGATCCGCATTGTTTCCCCAAATGGTCATCTGTCACCACCACTGGCCGGCCTTCCCAAGGTTTTTGCATCGGGACAGGGTGGGGTCCTCGATGTGGCGCTCGATCCAAATTTTTCTGACAATCAGACAGTTTATTTTTCCTACGCCGAAGCTGGTGCCGGAGGTGCGGGGACCGCTGTCGCCCGGGCCATACTTGATGTGGCAGGAAATCGCCTTAATGAGGTCATGGTCATTTTTCGCCAGGTTCCCAAAACATCCGGTGGTCGGCATTTCGGCTCACGCCTGGTGTTTTCCCGAGATGGCAACCTGTTCATCACCATCGGGGAACGCGGCGAGCGCCACCGGGCACAGGATTTCTCCATCAACCGCGGACAGGTTATTCGCATTCGGCCGGACGGATCAATTCCCGCTGATAATCCGTTTGTTGGCAAACAGGGATATCGACCGGAGGTCTGGTCCTATGGACACCGCAACGCGCAAGGGGCCGCGCTCCATCCGGTCTCGGGAAAGCTCTGGACAGTTGAGCACGGTGCACGTGGCGGTGATGAGGTCAACGTCCCCAAAGCCGGCGGCAATTATGGTTGGCCGGTCATCGCTTATGGCCGTCATTACTCCGGTGGGAAAATCGGCGTCGGCACCCACAAAGAAGGAATGGAACAACCCGTCTATTACTGGGACCCTTCCATAGCGCCCTCTGGCATGGCTTTTTATACGGGCGACAAATTTCCAAAATGGAAGGGCAGCCTGCTGATCGGGGCCCTTAAGTTTCAATTGCTGTCACGGCTTACTCTAGAGGGAGAGAAGGTCACCGGTGAAGAACGGATTCTCGAAGGATTGGGGGAACGTATCCGCGACGTACGTCAGGGGCCGGAGGGGTATGTTTATATCCTCACCGATTCCGGAAATGGCCGGATCATCCGCATTGAACCTGCCGTTAATTAGGTCTGTTTCAGACTTTGGTCGCCACTTCGGGCGGCGTCTGCTGCTGGCGCCGCGCCTGCACTTCGCGATGAGAGATATAGGTGACAGAGGTAACGACGATCACCGCCCCAAGAATGACGAACGGATCGATCGGTTCGGCAAAAAGAAAGACGCCGATCAAAGTTGCCCAGATCAATTGCAGGAAAGCCAGTGGCTGAGTAACGGTAATCGGGGCGGCGGCGAAAGCCTTGGTCAGGGTGTAATGCCCTGCCGTCGCAAGCAACGCCGTCAGGGTCAACCAGCCGATTTCCTCGCCCGTGGGTGATCGCCATTGAATGATCGCGCCCGGCAACAGTGCCAAGGTGCAGAAGACAGAAAGCATGGCGACAATCATTGACGGACTCTCACGCCCGGTCAGCTTCTTGGCAATGATGAACGAGATGGCAAACAGCGGGGCTGCGCCCAACTGCGCCATCTGCCCGAGATTGACGTCGTGAAACCCCGGTCGAATAACAATCAAGGCACCAATAAATCCGACAACGACGCCGACAATTCGTCTGAGATGAAGACGTTCACCCAGGAACAGTGCGGCGCCAATCGTCACAAAGATTGGTGCCACATAGCCAATGGCCGTCACTTCGGCGATGGGGATGCGGGCCATGGCGTAAAACCACAGCATGACCGCGCCGCCGTGAACAACACCGCGGATGACATAAAGCTTGAGCGTTTTGCGGTCAGGCATTCCGACCCAGTGACGCCAAATCAGGGGAATAACCATCAAGACGCCAATGGCATAACGAATGAACGCACCCTCGATGGCGGGCATGTCAGAACCCAGATAGCGGACAACGCCCGTAACGGCAGCAAACAGAATGCCGGTTAACACCATCCAGAGAATTCCGTGGTAGATGTTACCTGCCGCTACTTGAGGTCCCTGAGCCAAGGTTGATCCTTTAAAATTTGAAATATTTCACAGCCATCAGGCAGGCGGCGAAAGTACGCTATCTGCTATGAAGCACGGTTACAATGGGCGGGTAACGCTTACAGATTTTGGGTGAGAATTAAAACCCGGCTATTCGGATTTTAATTCGGCAGTTTTTGTCCGCAATTCTTCTATCAGTCCGGCAACCTTGCCGCCGTTACGCCGTACAATCGATGAAAAATCCGAACGGAGTGTACTACTCATCGAAGTGCCTTCGACCACGACGTCGAGAATTTTGTATATTGTACCATTAGTCCCGACACGCCAGTTGATGCGAATAGCCCTGGCACCGCCCGGGCGTTCAATTTCGGAGAAAACCGTCACCGTACTCTTGTTTTCGCCCCTGGTTTTCTTGATGCTCAAGGATTCGCCGGCATATTCGGCGAAACGATCAACATAGGACACAACCATAAGGTCCTCAAATAACGCCAGGTATTCTTTGCGTTCGTCTTCACTGGCTTTTTTCCAGTACCGTCCGAGCACAAATTTCCCGATAGAGCGCACTGCGAAACTCTCGTTAAACATGGTGCGAAAGCGATCAATACGCTGGTCCCGGGCCGCATCTTTCGATGTTAGTGAGTTGACGGCTTTTTTCGCCAACGCGGTGATGAAGGCACTTGATTCTGTTTCAATGCTGCTCGCCACTGTTGGCGTCGCCGCACCCAAAACCAGAAGAACCGCTCCTCCGAGAGCGGATACAAACCCACGTCGTTTCAACATATTTCCTATCTCCGCGACAACTCTTCGGCAGCCTCTAGTGTCGGCCCACCAGGCAATTCTCCTAAACTCGGCGCAGGGACCGTTGCCGACCCTTCTCCGTTGGAGATCGCATCAGCACGCCGTTGCCGGTACAAGCTACGGATTGCCGCGTAGAAATCAAGAGAGGACTTCTCCAAATCATCAAGATCCTCAAGATTTTCAGACCGAATATCAACGGCATCAGTACCTGCCCGTAACACCGGCACAAAGTTACGTTCTGTGTTAGATGCCCACATGCGGAGTGGATCGATAAGAAAATCAACGACTAAACCCACCGTATCCCGCGGATTAGACGGCCCAAACAGCGGCAACATTACGAACGGTCCTTCTTCAACACCCCAGACCGCCAATGTTTGACCAAAATCCTCATCATGTCCTTCGATTTCCAGCGCGCTCGCTATGTCGTTCATGCCGCCGACACCAATGGTGCTGTTGATGAAGAACCTTAGAAAGGTCGTCGCCGCACGCTTGAATTCACCTTGCAGGATATCATTGGCAAAGATTACCGGTGAGCGCAGATTTGCCAGAATGTTGCTGATCCGGGTCCGCACAAAATCAGGAGCCACTGCCTTATAAGTGGTGGCCACCGGTTTCAGAATGGTATTGTCCAGAGCCCGGTTGACTTCAAACATACCCCGATTTGCTGGCTCCATCGGGTCATTGACCTGAAGTAATTCCATTACCGCATCCGGATCGTTGGGGTCAGGAACCGATGCACATCCCACCGCTCCAAACAACACGGAGATTACCGACAAGGCACGCAAACAGCTTGCTGGGGTGGTCCATTTTCGCATATGAGCGATTTTTAACTTTAATGGTTACAAAGGCGTTAACGAACCCGCCGAGGCAGTATTTAGATGTAATTTACAATAATTATAAAATAACTACATAAAGATATCTTGATGTTGTTATTTTTATGTGCAATATTCCCGCCGAACTCAGGAGATGAAAATGCACGACCTGGTCAATGCCCTGAAAGCCGCCGGCGAACCCACTCGACTACGCATCCTGGCCTTGTGTCTGCAAGGCGAGTTAACCGTTAGCGAACTGGTGCGGATCCTGGGGCAAAGCCAACCTCGTATTTCCCGGCACCTGAAATTGTTGACGGAAGCCGGGTTGCTGGAACGGTTTCGTGAAGGCAACTGGATTTTCCATCGCCTGGCGCAGGACGGCCCCGCAGCTGATCTGGTAACCGGCGTCACCCCGTTGCTGCCGCTTGACGATGATCAACTGGTCCGTGATCGCCAGCGACTGGCTGAGGTCAGACGTGACCGAGATGAAACGGCATCCTCCTATTTCGAACGCAATGCTGGGGAGTGGGATGAAATCCGCACCCTCCACGTCGACGAGATGAAAGTGGAGCAGGCAATTTGCAATCTGCTGAACGGTGAAATTTTTTCCAGCCTGATCGACATCGGCACAGGGACCGCCCGTATGCTTGAGCTGCTGGGCCCACAGATCAAACGTGGTCAGGGCATTGATCTTTCCCGGGAGATGTTATCCGTCGCGCGGGCCAATCTGAACCGTGCCCAACTCAGCCATTGTCAGGTCCGTCAGGGTGATATCTATCAACTTCCGTTTCCCGTGGCGTCATTTGATGCGGCGACCATTCATCAGGTTCTTCACTTCGTTGATGACCAGGCGCTAGCCATTACCGAAGCGGCCCGCGTCCTCAAACCGGGAGGAAAGTTGCTGGTTGTCGACTTCGCCCCACACGACCAGGAAATTCTGCGCACGGATCACAGTCACCGCCGCCTCGGTTTTGGCGATGAAGAAGTTTCGGGCTGGTTCGTCCTGGCTGGATTGCAACATAAAAAAGTCGTTCACCTGCCGAGTAGCGCCCTGACCGTATCGATCTGGCTGGCTGAAAAACCCGACGCCTTGCCAACATCTGCACAAGCCACTCAACCGGCTGCACACTGACACTCTCCCCCCTGAAAGACTGACAATATGATACATCGTAACCCTGCCCATCTTCTTAACGTGTCCGCCCGGGGCCGTCCGCCGGGGCCGGAACTGGCTATCGCCGCACCGTTGCCAAAAGACGTCAAAGTCTCGTTTGAGTTTTTCCCGCCCAATACAGACAAGGCATCTGACTCACTATGGTCTTCCATCCAGCGCCTTGCGCCACTGGATCCGAGTTATGTCTCCGTCACCTACGGTGCCGGCGGCACAACACGCGAACGCACCCATTCGACGGTCACCCGTATTCGTAAGGAAACCCACCTTGAACCCGCCGCCCACCTGACCTGCGTCGGTGCAACCCGGGATGAAGTCGATGAGGTAGCGCGTCAGTACTGGGACGCTGGTGTCAAACATATCGTTGCCCTTCGCGGCGACCCACCGGAAGGCTCCGCTCGTTATGAGCCGCACCCGAACGGCTATGCCTATGCCTCTGACCTGGTCGCCGGGTTGAAAAAAGTTGCTGATTTTTCCATTAGCGTCGCCGCCTATCCGGAACCGCATCCTGATGCAATTAGCGCCGAGGCGGATCTGGATAATCTGAAACGTAAAATCGACGCCGGAGCATCAGAAGCGATCACCCAGTTCTTTTTTGATGTGGAGACCTATCTCAGGTTTCTCGACAAGGTTCGCGGTGCCGGAATCGCTGTGCCCATCATTCCCGGCATACTACCGGTGACCAATTTCAATCAGATCTCCAAATTTGCTACAAAATCCGGAACCTCTATTCCCGCCTGGATGGCCGACCTTTTTGAAAACCTCGATGACGAACCGGAAACCCGCAAACTTGTCGCCGCCAGTCTGGCGGCCGAACAATGTCGCGTGCTTCATGCCAATGGCGTTGAGCAGTTTCATTTCTACACCATGAACCGCGCCGACCTTTGTTATGCCATTTGCCATATCCTCGGTGTCCGCCCCGACTCTTCCAAGAAAGCCGCTTAACCATGACCGCCATAATCAAACAGAGTACCATTGTGCCCAATCGCCAACCCGACCAAACCGACGTTCTCAAAGGCCTGTTGAACCAGCGTGTGCTGGTTCTGGACGGTGCCATGGGAACGATGATTCAACGTCACGACCTGGATGAAGCGGCCTATCGTGGTGAGCGGTTTGCTGATTGGAAAACCGACGTCAAGGGCAACAACGATCTGCTCAGCCTCACCCAACCCGACATCATCAGAACCATTCATCAGAATTTTCTTGATGCCGATGCCGATATCATTGGCACCAACACCTTCAACGCGACCTCCATTTCCCAGGCTGACTACGCCATGGAAGAGCTGGTTTACGAGATCAATTACGAGAGCGCCCGTCTCGCCCGCGCGGCGGCCGATGCCCTATCAACACCGCAAAAGCCGCGCTTCGTCGCCGGCTCCATCGGGCCGACCAACCGCACGGCCTCGCTGTCGCCGGACGTCAATGATCCCGGGTTTCGCAATATCACTTTCGATGATCTGGTCGTGGCATATAGCGAGGCGGCACGCGCCCTTATCGATGGTGGCGCCGATATTCTGGTGGTTGAAACGGTGTTCGACACACTGAACGCCAAGGCTGCCATCTATGCCATCGAGCAGGTTTTCGAGACCGAAAACATGACCCTGCCGGTGATGATATCAGGGACCATTACCGACGCCTCGGGACGGACATTGTCGGGGCAGACACCGGAAGCCTTCTGGGCCTCGATCGCCCATGTCAAACCCTTGAGCGTTGGCTTTAACTGCGCCCTCGGGGCCGAAGCGCTACGGGCACACGTGCAGGCCGTGTCTGGCATTGCCGGGTGTTATGTGAGCGTCTATCCCAATGCGGGCCTGCCCAATGCGTTTGGCGGATACGATGACACGGCGGATTACATGGCGGGGCACCTGCGGGAGTTTGCGACCAGCGGTTTCGTCAATATTGTCGGCGGCTGCTGTGGCACCACACCTGAACATATCGCTGCCATTGCCAAGGCCGTCGACGGCATCAAACCCCGTCAGATTCCGGATCATCCGCCGGTCTGCCGCCTGAGCGGGTTGGAACCCATCGAGCTTAATGATGTCACCGGATTTGTTAATATCGGCGAGCGCACCAACGTCGCCGGATCGGCCAAATTCGCCCGCCTGATCCGTGAAGACCAATATGAGGAAGCGGTCGACATCGCCCGCCAGCAGGTTGCCAACGGCGCACAGATTATCGACGTCAACATGGACGATGCGATGCTGGATGCGGAAGCCGCGATGTCGCGGTTCCTGAAGCTGATCGCCGCCGAGCCTGATATCAGCCGGGTTCCGGTTATGGTCGACTCATCTAAATGGTCGGTCATCGAATCGGGTCTCAAGAACCTGCAAGGCAAGGGCATCGTCAATTCGATCAGCCTGAAGGAAGGCGACGCCGCCTTTATCGAACAGGCCCGGAAAGTCCTGCGGTATGGTGCCGCCGTCATCGTCATGGCCTTTGATGAAAAAGGTCAGGCCGATACCTATGAGCGCATGGTCGAAATCTGCACGCGCTCCTATCGCGTACTCACCGAACAGGTTGGGTTCGCGCCCGAGGACATCATCTTCGACGCCAACATCTTCCCCATCGCCACAGGCATTGATGAACATCGGAATTTCTCGAAAGACTTCATCGCCGCCGTCGCCGAGATTAAGAAGACACTGCCTCACGTGCATACCAGCGGCGGGCTGTCCAACATGTCGTTTTCGTTTCGCGGCAATAACCCGATGCGCGAAGCCATGCATTCGGTGTTTCTCTATCATGCCATCGAGGCCGGTCTCGACATGGCGATCGTCAATGCCGGTCAGTTGACGGTTTACCAGGGCATTCCCGACGACCTGAAGGACCGCATCGAAGACGTGGTCTTTAACCGCCGTGATGATTCAACCGAGCGCTTGCTCGACGTCGCCGATGAGGTGAAGGGCGAAAAACGGGAATCCCTGGAAGACCTGAGCTGGCGCGATGGTGACGTCGCGGCGCGTCTCGCCCATGCGCTGGTCAAGGGCATCACAGATTATGTCATCGAAGATACCGAAGAAGCCCGCCAGCAGGCCAGCCGCCCGATCGAGGTCATCGAAGGACCATTGATGGATGGCATGAACATTGTCGGCGACCTGTTCGGATCGGGGCAGATGTTCCTGCCTCAGGTGGTTAAATCGGCCCGCGTGATGAAGCAGGCTGTCGCCCACTTAACGCCGTTCATCGAAGCCGAAAAACAAGGCACCGGCGCCTCACTGAGCAAGGGCCGGGTGGTCATGGCGACCGTCAAGGGTGATGTCCACGATATCGGCAAAAACATCGTCGGCGTTGTTCTTCAGTGCAACAACTTCGAAATCATCGATCTTGGTGTGATGGTGCCTTACGGCGATATTCTGAAAGCCGCCAAAGACCACAACGCCGATATGATCGGGCTGTCCGGGCTGATCACCCCGTCGCTGGAGGAAATGTGCACGGTGGCCCGTGAAATGGAACGCATGGACGTGCAGGTGCCGCTGCTGATCGGCGGGGCGACCACGTCGAGTTTGCATACCGCCGTCAAAATCGCGCCGAACTATTCCAATCCGGTGGTTCATGTGATGGATGCCTCACGTGCCGTTGGCGTCGCCAGTATCCTAAGTAGCGACACCCTGCGTCAGGCCTTTGTTGACAAAAACATCGACGATCAAAAACAGGCCCGGGAAAAACACGCCCGCGCCCAAAAGGCCGGCAACCGCCCGTCCCTAACCGAGGCCCGCGCCCAACGCCAGGACATCGACTGGGACAGTTACGTCGCCCCCAAGCCCACCTTCCTCGGGCTCAGGACGTTTGACGATTACGATCTCGGCGAATTGTCAACACGCATCGACTGGACGCCGTTCTTCCGCACTTGGGAATTGAAGGGTGTATATCCGGCGATCCTTGAAGATGAGACCTATGGTGAAGCGGCGCGCAACCTGTTTGCCGACGCTAAAGCCATGCTGAAAAAAATCGTTGATGAAAAATGGTTGCAGGCTCGCGCCGTCGTCGGTTTTTTCCCGGCTAACGCCAACGATGACGACATTGAGGTCTACGCCGGGGATGAGCGCCGCAACGAGCTGACCACGTTCCATTTCCTGCGCCAGCAGATCAACAAATCAGACGGTCGCAGCAATCACTGTCTCGCCGATTACGTCGCACCGAAAAACAGCGGCCCAAATAACAGCGCCAAAGAGGACTACGTCGGTGCCTTCGCCGTCACGGCAGGCATTGGCATCGAGGCCAAATTGGCTGAGTTTAAAGCCGTCCACGATGACTATTCGGACATCCTCTTAAAGGCACTGGCCGATCGCCTGGCGGAAGCCTTCGCCGAACACCTGCATGAGCGGGTTCGAAAAGAATTCTGGGCCTATGCGCCAGACGAAGACCTGAGCAATGAAGGGCTGATCCATGAAGACTATCAGGGCATCCGCCCGGCCCCGGGCTACCCCGCCTGCCCCGACCACACCGAGAAACGCGCCCTCTTCGATCTATTGGATGCGGAAAACAACGCCGGTATGGAATTGACCGAAAGCTTCGCCATGCTGCCCACCGCCGCCGTATCTGGGTTCTACTTCGCCCACCCGGACGCCAAATATTTCGGCATCGGCAAGATCAGCAAGGATCAGGTCGAAGACTACGCCCGCCGCAAAGGCCAGAGCCTAGAAGATACCGAGCGCTGGCTGGCCCCCAATCTTGGGTATGAGCGAAAGTAAAAACACAACAAATCACGACATTTTTCGTTCGCCTCCCACTCTGACGGTGCCAAAATGTAGGGTTTTGTGTGCTTTTGTATGTATTTTTTGCCGCGCCCTGACCTGATCCGGCCGCTCTTCCCGGTCAGGGCTGAGCTTGCCCGATTATCCACGCCAATGTCTGAGCACAATCTGTCCCCAGTCCAAACAACCAGAGGGCAGAAAACTCTTCAAAAGGGCAACCAAGCACATCCAACGGACACGTTCCGTAGAATGTTCTACCTATATCGTAATTGTGGTTTTTTTATGATGATCTGCCGAAGACTCTAGGGTGATTTGGGTGTCCGGATTGTCGGTTAACCCTTGAAAGCGGACCCGTGACGAGAATTCATCAAGGCGATGTGAAATGAAAAGCAGATTCAATTTTTGCACTTTGAAGTTGAAATCTGGAGTCTCAGTTGCCCCCCTAAGGTCATTCAGAAACAGGAAAACTGATTGAAAATGTCGATCCAACACCCAGTTCGGATCTGAAAAAGAGTTTACCGCCCATACCTTCGGTCAAAGACTTGCTGATGGAAAGACCAAGGCCAGTACCTGCGTATTGACGCGACTGTGATGAATCAATTTGGGTAAACGGGTCAAAGATTTTCTGTCTGAACTCGTCAGAGATGCCCGGCCCGTCATCCTTGACGCTCACAATAACGGCTCCGTTGTGACGTTTGACGACGACTTTAACTTCGCTGCCGGGTTCTGAAAACTTAGCCGCATTGGACAGAAGATTCCGCAATACCTGTTCAAACCGATGTTCCTGAACTTCAGCGTATAAGGAATTCCCCAGCTCATCGAAATCATATATTACGGACAGCGCACCTGCATAACTCTGGTTGTCATGGACAACTTTGGAGGTCAGCGCCCCGATATCATACCGCTGAGTTTCAATAACCATGGTTCCCGAAATAATTTTTTCATAGTCCAGCAATTCATTGACCAAGAGAAGCATCGCGTTGGTATTACGCAATGAAACATCCAAAAGTTCTCTTTTTTCGTCAGTTGGATCATCTACTGTCATTGAATTCAACAGACTGAGGGCACCTTTGATTGACGTGAGTGGCGTACGCAACTCATGGTTCATGGTGGACAGAAATTCTGACTTCGCCCGATTTGCCGTTTCTGCAGTATCGATATCCGTAATGTCCTGTACGGTGTTACAGAGAGAGATCATTTCCCCCTCTTCATCAAGGATTGGGATTTTTCTGATAATGATATGCCGTCGGCTGCCGTCCGGTCTGATTTTATCCTTGTGGTGACGGAGCTGAACTTCACGTGATTCCCAGACTAGACGCTCTTGTTCACGCCTGGTACGGCAAATGTCTTCGGGGTCGCCGGAGATTTCATCTGTTGTCTTGCCAATAGCTTCAATTTCAGACATCCCCCACCATTCAAGGATTTGACGATTTGCCATAAAGACTTTGCCGTCTCTGTCCTTTAAGCAAACTCCAATTGGCATATTGTCAACGACCCTTTGAAACAGCATTCCGCTTACCGTCAACTCAGCCGATCTCTCCGCAACCATTATTTCCAATTTTTCTTTGGCAGACTTTAAAGCCGCCTCATTTTCCTTTTGTATCGTCCTTTCGACTGATCGATCAATCAATCCCTGAATGATTGGCGGCAGCAGATTTACAAACACCTCTTCATTGTCTTTGAAAATGTAATTGGAGACACCAAGGGCGAGAGCATCTGCAGCAATATCCTCACTGCCAGTACCGGTTACCATCAACAGGGGCAATTCCGGGTTTTCGGATATAAGCTTTTTCGCAATTTCGATCCCGTCCATATCGGGAAGTTTGCAATCAACTGCAACAAGATCGAAAGGGTTATCGGCGTATAGCGCCAAGCCGTTTTTTCCGTCAGGCGCTATCGAAGTAATGTAGCCATGCGCTTCAAGCGATCTTTTGAAAATTCCACAGAAATGCGGATTGCATTCCATGTACAGTATTCGTTTTTTGACAGGATACGAATTCATACAAGTAAATTGGATTAAATATATTTAATAGTCAATTGACACTCGATTTCGCCTCAATGTTTGCCCTACTAATCTAACAGCGACCTTCATGCAGTTGTGAAATGGCCCGTACTGGCACAATTTACATCAGACCCGCCTCTACATGACTAGCTTTCGCTTTTGGGTGGAACGCATCAAGCAAATTGCTTCGGGCGAGTCCGTTTTGCCCGGATGAATGGCCACAGTGTTTTCAATATCTGGATGTGAGGAGACAGGTGATTCCCTGCACCAACCTGTGCTAGGCTCTTCCCTCAGGATCAATCAACTAACGGATATTTCCCATGCGCCTTGTGGTTTTTGTTTTTGCCCTTCTCTTGCCGACCTCTCTGGCTATCGCCCAGACCAGTTCCTACTCCAAATGGCAGAACCCGGATGCCTCGGCTCCGGCCAGCACGGAAAAGCTTCAAGGGTTCGTCACCAAGCTGAACGCCCTGATCGACAAGGCCGAGAAGGCACAGGCCGCCAGTCCGCAGTTTTTGCGTGATTTACGCGATCTGGCCACCGGCTTTGATCGGCCGTGGCGCAATCTGGTGTTCAACGAGACCTTTGCCGACGGCAATTTCACCGCCAATCCGAAATGGCAGATCAGCGCCGGTGACTACTGGATCGAACAGGGTTGGGGACTGCGCACCTCGATTGACCCCAAGGTGCAGGCCCAGCCGGAATCCAAAAAACTGAACAGTAAGGACGCCGCCGCCGCCATCTTCGGACAAATCCTCAATCAGGCCATTGGCGGCAAACAGGGTAGTCCAAGCGCGCCGCCCCCGGCCCCGACTCAGGCCGTCATCCACACCAACGTGGCGATTTCCAATGCCTTTTCTATATCGCTGAACATGAGTTCGTGGTCAAACAAGGGGCGTATCGAGATCGCCGCCTTTCAGGGACAGTTTGCCGGGCCGTCCAGAAGCGCCGGGTATCGTCTGGTGTATCAGCCGGAAGGGCGCCTGGAATTGCTGCGCATCTCGTCGAGAGGCACGTCGATAATCGATGGCACCAGCAAGGTGCCGTCCCTGCTCGACAAAAAATTTCATCAGGTCACCTGGCTCAGGCACCCAGATGGGCGCATGGAGGTCAGCATCGATGGAACCGTGCTGCTCAAGACAACGGACAGGGGGTTCAGCGACGCCTTTTCCGGGCTCGCCATTCTCAACAGCGGCGGTGATTACATCTTCAAACAGGTGCGGATTGACGGAACCTGAGAACGCACCCGAGATAGCCTTGGATGTTGAGAGGCATCGGATACGGAGAGTTCTTAAAGCTTAAGCGCTCAGCCGCTGTTTTTTGTTCAGATGATAGGTCAATGCCAATGAAATGCAGTGGCGCAGGGCCGTTTCCGGAAACTCTTCATCTACGTTTAACAGAAGGGCGCGTTTGCCGTCATAGGTGAAGGTATCCCCATAATAGTCCTTAAATGTGGAGATCAGGTCCGTTTGGCAATGGACATAAAGCGCGATGCTGGTGTCAGAGCCCTTGGCCGGTGCGATGCGCAAGGTTGAGCCGCTTTTGGTTTCAGGCGTGAGATAACTCGGCTGCCCCCATTTCAGGGTTTCCTCGATCCGCCCCACAGAAGGCATTTCGCCGGCAACCTCGAAAACAAGACGCCGAAGTGTCTGCAATTTTGGTCTTAATTTATCGGAATAGGTGTCAAAAACCGCGAGAATTTCAGGGCCGGGCTCGGGAACACCGGATCGCAAGATTTAGCCCACCCGGCGGTAATAGTCCGTATCCAGCAGAACCTGTTCGGACAGGGTGCGGAGCCTGCTCTCGTATCCCTGGCGGACGACTTGATAATGCGGGACGGGGGCGACGGAGCTGCCTTTTCCGGCAACAACCCAGATGGTTTTCGGATCATCGGTTTTGACAAACTTGTCGCCGACTTCAATCTTGGGCTCGTTTTTCCTAAACACCTTCGGTCGTCTCCAGATTTAAATGCCGCAGAAATGCGGCAAGCGCATTCGATACGCCGTTTTGCCGGTTTCTTCAAGCCGCTAAATGACTAAATAACGTTAGATTGAACAGACAGGACTTTACAGATTAGCGCTGCCGAATTACAGCAACATGACAGCTCTTAGAAATGATGGGTTTTAGGTCCTGCGCAACCCCATCAATACGAAATCGGGGGGAATTTATGCGGTACTCACCACTCGTCGAGCGAATTTCCGGGGAAAGCTCTGACGCCTGGCAACTTCATGCCAAAGCGGTCGATGCGGATCTGGCGGGCCAAGACGTGATCGTCATGAGTGTCGGCGATCCGGATTTCTCAACCGCTGAAAACGTGGTCAACACAGCCATTGAGGCGCTTAACGCGGGCGATACCCACTACACCACGGTGAATGGACGGATTGAGCTCCGCGACGCCATCGCCAGGGATCATCAGGCGAGGTCAGGGCAAATGGTCGGCCCAGACAACGTCGTTGCGCTGGCCGGTGCGCAATGTGCGATCTTTTCCACATTGCAGTGCGTCGCCGGTCCCGGAGACGAAGTTATCGTGCCGGAACCTGCATATGTCACCTATGAAGCCAGCGTACAGGCGCCGGGCCCGAGCTTCGTCACCGTACCGCAACCAGCGCAGAACGGCTTTCGACCTGATATTGATGCAATTCGCGCGGCGGTAACAAAAAACACCCGCGCCATCTTTTTCGCCACACCCAGCAATCCGACCGGTGTTGTGATGACCAGGGACGAACTGCAGGCCATCGCCGATATTGCCATCGAGCATGATCTTTGGGTGATATCTGATGAGGTTTACGGCGCGCTGACCTTCGAAACCCAACATATCAGCATCGCCAGTTTGCCGGGCATGGCCGACCGGACGGTGACGATTTGCAGCCTGTCGAAGTCTCACGCCATGACCGGCTGGCGTGTCGGCTGGGTCGTCGCCCCGCTGGTCATGGCCGGGCATATTGGCAAGCTGGCACTTTGCATGTTGTATGGATTGCCGGGTTTTATCCAGCACGCCGCCGTCGAGGCGCTTGATCATGGCACCGATGATGTGGCCCGGGGCCGCGACATTTATCGCAAACGCCGCGATCTGGCGTTGTCCTTGCTCGGCAATACGCGGGGATTACGATGTTTGTCGCCGGAGGCCGGCATGTTCCTGATGGTGGATGTCAGGGCGACCGGGTTGTCGCCCGATGAATTTGCCACTCAGTTGTATGCGCATACCGGCGTTTCGGTGCTCAATGCGACGGCCTTCGGCCCCAGCGCCGACGGCCATGTGCGTCTGTCATTCGCCGTAAGTGATGAAAAAATTACCGAAGGGTGTCGCCGCATAAATAAGTTTGTCGGGGATATTCTTACCTAACCCCGATGCTCGTCGCCCACAGGGACTAATCTGGGCCTAATCCGGGCCTAATCCAGCTTAAGCGCAAAATCTCAAATCAACTTAAAGTTAACCGTGCCGGGCTGACGTGATCCGTTTTGGTGTTGTTGATGGAGCTAACACCCTTCCCTTTTTGAACAGTTCTAGCTAGGATTAATGGGTGCCTTGAAGGATTGTCGGGAAATGTCCGTTAAAATCATATCCAAACTTACCGGGAAACTACGTGAGAGCGAAGACCGCTTCAGAATCGCCTTCGAATCAGGCCACACCGGCATGGCTGTGCTCACCAACGAGGGTCGGTACTGGGAAGTTAACAAATTGTTCTGTGAGATGCTTGGATACACGGAACGTGAGTTGTTAACGAAAAGCTGGCAGGACGTATCGCATCCCGATGATCTGACGAACACGTCGGAGCTCGATCTTCAGTTAATGACTGGGGAGATTGACGGGTTTACCCAGGAAAAACGCTTTGTGACCAAAGACAATGACATCGTTTGGGTAAATCTGAGCTGCTCGGCGATCATGGATGGCTCCAACATTCCGCAATATATTCTTGGTCAGTATCAGGACATCACCAAGGCCAAGAACAACCACGACGAACTGGTTCGCGCCCGCGATCAGGCAGAAACGGCGAACCAGGCCAAAACCGAATTTCTGGCGTCCATAAACCACGAACTGCGGACGCCGTTAACTTCTTCCCTGGGCTGCCTTGGCTTGTTGAAATGTTTCATACCAGATGACTTTCCCGAGCAAGCCCAGGAGCTTCTTGATATTGCGTTTCGCAATAATCAAACCCTACTTCGGTTGATTAACGAACTGCTGGATTACGAGAAAATCCTGTCGGGAACACTTGTCATTGAGACAAACGCGCACGATATCTGTGCGCTGACTTCCAGGACCGTCAAAGACCTGCAAGGGTATGCGCAAAATCAATCCGTCAACTTTGTTTTCGAGGAGCAAACCGATCCCATTTATGCCGACATTGAGGAACATCGATTCGAGCAGATTTTAAACAACCTGCTCTCCAATGCTGCCAAGTTTTCGGATCCCGACAGCGACGTTGAAATATTCATCACTCAAAATAATGAGGCGGTTTATGTGAATGTCAAAGATCGGGGACCGGGTATCCCCGATGACTTCAAAGAAAAAATATTCGAGCAGTTTACCCAAATCGATTCGTCATCGACGCGCAAATATAACGGTACCGGTCTCGGCCTGACCATCAGCAAAGCCCTGACCGAACGTATGGGGGGAACACTTGATTTTGAGTCCGAAGTCGGCGTTGGCTCTACATTTTATGTGAGTTTTCCGAAACCAGGTGACCCGCCTCAGCCAACGACCTAAACCTCGCCGATGAGGTAAGAGAGGCAAAACCAGTGGGGTTTTCTAATCCTCCTCTGCAAGTGGCCAGCCGCTTGTGATGATATGGTCGATCCGCCGGTTCTCTTCGCGCCGGCGCTCCAGCTCCCGGCGTTCATGGGTACGGCGGTGGGAGTCACGACGGTCCAGTTGGCGCTGCTCAAACTGATTCCAGGTTTCAGGATTGCCGGTGCCGCGGCGTTCAAGCGCGCGCCGCTCATCATGGCGCCGTTCGTCGTCGCGGCGATTGTTATCGCGCCTCTCACTGTCTTCCCGACGCTCGGCTTGACCGTCCGGGGCTAACCGTTCATCCGCCATCTGCATACGCCTTCCGTCACCGAAAAGGGACCATGACAAGTCTATGGCGCAGGCCTCAAGAAACCGTTAAGCAGTTTCTTCGACAAAATGGCAGGCAACCTGACGCCCATCGACATCCCGAAGTTCAGGAATTTCCATCTTACACTTATCTTTGGCCAACGGACATCGGGTGTGAAATACGCAACCCGGCGGCAAGTCCATGGCGGTCGGAACTTCACCCGTCATTTTGGTATGCGACAGTTCCGAGCCGTCCATTCTGGGGATGGCCGCCAACAGACCCTGGGTGTAGGGGTGGCGCGGATTTGAGAACAGCGTCCTGGTATCGGCCAGTTCACAGAGTGCGCCCAGATACATGACGCCGACCCGGCTGCCAAAATGTTCAACAACGCTTAGATCATGGGTGATGAACAAATAGGTCAAATCATGCTTTTCCTGGGCCTCCATCATGACGTTCAGAACCTGCGCCTGAATAGACACATCAAGGGCAGAGATCGGCTCGTCCGCGACCACGAACTCCGGATCAACCATCAGCGCCCGGGCAATCGAAATCCGCTGACGCTGACCACCGGAGAACTCATGCGGAAACCGTTCGCCCCAGTCCGGGTTGTTGCCAACCGATTCCATAACCTCAACGACCTTGTCGCGCAGGTCCTTGGCATTCAGTTCCGGACGATGGAACCGCAGCGGCTCTTCCAGTGTCTGGTTAACCGTCATGCGTGGGTTCAAAGACGCATAAGGGTTCTGGAAAATCATCTGCATCTTGCGACGGAAGGGCAGACGTTTTTCACCTTCCAGGTGGTCTATGCGTTGATCTTCGTAGCTGATCGTCCCTGACGTCGGCTGTTCCAGTCCCATCACGGTTCGGGCCAGCGTCGATTTGCCACAGCCGCTTTCCCCAACCAGACAAAAGGATTCGCCTTTGTAGATGGTGATGCTGACCCCATTGATGGCATGCACCAACAAAGCCTTATTGCCGAGCCAACCTTCGCTGCCGACTTGAAACGATTTATAAACCTGATCGACCTCAAGCAGTGGCGTGCCGGTTTTATTATTCATCGCCGCCTCCGTCCCCGAGCTGCTCGACAATGCTTTCGGCGTGATGGCAGGCAACTTTGTGGGTCCCCAAGTCACGGAGCACGGGTTCCTGTTCCGAACACAATACATCGGCAAAATCACAACGCGGGTTGAAGGAGCACCCTTTGGGGATATCATCCAGCGTTGGCATTGATCCCCTGATCTGATTGAGACGGGCACCCGGTTTGTTCTGCTGCGGCAGGGCCTTGATCAAACCACGGGTATAGGGGTGGCGGGCATCGGCGATGATGTCCTGGGTTGGTCCTTGTTCGACCACCCGCCCCGCATACATGACGACAATCCGTTGCGTGACCTGCGAAACCACGGCCAGATCATGAGTGATCAGCATCAAGGCGACGCCATGGTTCTGACAGAGATCCAGCATCAGGGCGAGGATTTCCGCCTGAATGGTCACATCAAGTGCCGTCGTCGGCTCGTCGGCGATGATGATCGCCGGGTTCGTCACCAAGGCGGTTGCAATAACAACGCGTTGGCGCATACCGCCGGAAAGCTGGTGCGGGTAATTGTCAAACCGCTCTTCCGGTGACGGGATTTTGACCTCGCGGAGTTTTTCAATGGCGATGCGTTTGGCGTCGGCATCGGAAATTTTCATATGCGCATGCAGGCACTCGACCATCTGGGTACCGATGGTCAACACCGGGTTCAGGGTCATCATCGGGTCCTGAAAAATCATGCTGATTCGGTTGCCGCGAATATGTTGCATCTCGGCCGTCGAGATATGCGCCAGATCATTTCCATCGAAGACCACATTGCCGCCGGAAATTCGGCCCGGTTTGGCGATCAGATTGAGGATTGAAAAAGCCGCGACGGATTTCCCGGCACCACTTTCACCAACAATGCCCAGACGTTCGCCCCTATCAAGATCAAAACTGACGCCATGAATGGCCTGCAGGGTCGTGCGCCCCAGCGGGAAATCAACTTCCAGATCACGGACTTCCAGCAGGGCCATGATCAGTCCTTATACAAACGCGGGTTAAGCACATCACGCAACCAGTCGCCCAGCAGGTTGATGCTGATGATCAAGATGATCAGGACGAGGGAGGGGATGACGGTGATCCACCAGGAGCCCGAAAAGATGAACTCAAAACCGGAACTGATCAGCGAGCCTAAAGATGGTTTATTGACCGGCATGCCAAGCCCCAGGAAAGAAAGTGCGGCTTCCGAGATGATGGCGTTGGCGATCTGCACGGTTGAGATGACCAGGATGGGCGACAGGGTATTGGGCAGGATATGGCGGAACATAATCCGCAAAGGCGGCAGCCCGATAACACGGGCGGCATCAACATATTCCTTTTTGCGTTCCGCCAGCACCGAGGCCCGCACCGTGCGCGCATACTGCGGCCACTCAGCGATGCCGATGATCAAAATCAGAATGATGATCGCAACATTGCCGTAAATTTCGCTGCCGAAGATGGCTTTAAAAAGTGCGGCGGCAATGATCGCCACCATCAGGGTCGAAAACGACAACTGAATATCAGCCAGCCGCATGAAGAAACTCTCAACCCGGCCGCCCAGGTATCCGGAAATAAGGCCAATGGAAACGCCCAGAACCCCCTGAAGCAGGACCGCACACAGACCGATCAAAAGGGAAACGCGGGTGCCGTATAAAATCGTGCTGAGCATGTCCCGGCCCTGCGCATCGGTGCCGAGCAGGAAGGGGCTGCCCGCTTCGTCGTTTTGCCAGATGGGGGGCGTTTCCGAATCCATGATATCGATTTGCATCGGATCGTACGGATCAAACGGCGCCAGCAGCGGCGACGCCAGGGCACAGAGGGCAAAAGCCAGGAACACAAACAAGCTGACCTGCGCAATGCGGTCCCGTTTGAACCGAAAGACAAAATCGGAATTCAGGAAAACTGTAATTTTACTGATCATTGCTGACCTACGATCCGCACGGTCGGATTGACCCAGGCATAAATCAAATCAACAACCGTATTGGTGACAACGAAGATCAGTCCGACAACAATGATGTAGGCGATAATCAAAGGCGTATCGACCCGGTTGATCGCTTCCAAAAACAAAAAACCCATGCCCGGCCACTGGAACACGGTTTCGGTCAGGATCGTATAGGCGATCATGGTGCCGATCTGTACGCCACCAACGGTAATCACCGGCAACAGCGTGTTCTTCAAGGCATGCAGGAACCACACGCGTTTCGGCATCAGCCCCTTGGCCCAGGCAAACCGAATGTATTCGGTTTCCAGAACCTCCATCATTTCTGAACGGATCAGGCGAATGAACAAGGGCAGCATGATCGAGGCCAGCGACAGGCTCGGCAGAACCAGATGCATCAGGCCGTCTTTGGTCAGAAACCCGGTTTTCCAGCCGCCGACGGAAACCGTTTCACCGCGACCGAAAGACGGCATCCAGCCCAGTTCAACGGAAAATATATAAATTGAAAAAATTGCGGTCAGAAACACCGGAATGGATATGCCGACGATACTGAGCGTCATAACAGCCCGGGAGATCAACGCTTTCGGTTTGATCGCACAATAGACACCGACCGGCACGGAAACAAAGACGATGATCAAGGTTGCGCCGATTACCAGTTCCATTGTGGCGACAAACTTATCGGCAATAACATCAAGTGCCGGGCGCTTGAAGAAATAGGAATTGCCCAGATCAAACTGCACAGCATTTGTGAGAAACCGCCCATACTGCACAAAAAACGGGTCGTTGAGACCCATTTTGTCGCGAAGGTCCTGGCGGACTTCTTCGGACACCGACTGGCCGACAAGTTCGCGCAGCGGGTCACCCAGATTATCCTGAATGGAAAATCCCAGCAGGCTGATGACAAACATCACCAACACGGCCTGCAACAGGCGTTTAGAGAGAAATCTTAGGTAGACCAGAACGACACCATTAAAAAATAACTTAAAAAATGTGGGGCCACCCGCACGTGAGTGGCCCCGATCACTTTATCCGCAGCCGACTACTTGATCACCAAGTCACCGAGATACGGGAAGTTCATGACGTTGACGACAGGTTCGATATCAACGCCTTTGCGAGCCGCCCACGCCAGGTTCTGCCAGTGAAGCGGAACAAATGCTGCTTCATTGTAGAGGGTTGTTTCGACCTCCTGCAAGACCTTGGTACGTGCCGCTTCGTCGGTCATGGCCTGGCTTTTTAAGACCAGTTCATCAACTTTGGCATTGGAATAATTGCCGGAATTGTACTGACCATAGCCGGTTTCCTTGCTTGGTGTCATGGTCAGGAATTCGGAGAAATTCGCCGAATCTTCCGTATCCGAATGCCAGCCGATCATCATCATGTCGGCAGCGCGCTCGTCGAACTTCGGCCAGTACTGGGCTTTTGGCATGGTTTTCAGATCAACCTTGATGTTGATCTTGGCCAGCATCCCGGCAACGGCTTCAGCGATCTTGGCGTCATTCACATAACGGTTGTTCGGCGCCATCATGGTGATGGAGAAGCCCTTTTCGTGTCCGGCTTCTTTCATCAGGGCTTTCGCCTTTTTCAGATCATAACGGGGTTTCAATGCGGCACTGTAACCGGCATATCCCTTGGGACCCTGCTGACCAGCCGCAGTGGCGAACCCTTTCATGATTTTTTTGACGATGCCGTCGTTATTGATGGCGTAAACAATCGCGTTCCGCACACGCGCATCCTTGAACGCCGGAACCCGGTCCTGGTTCATCTGGAAGGTGATGATACGCGTGCCTCCCATGGTCACCAGGTTGGTCTTGTCACTTTTTCTGACCCGGTCCAGATCGGTTGGTGGCACGGGGGCAATCAGATCGACATCGCCTGACAACAGGGCGGCGACACGGGTCGGGGATTCCTTAATCGGTGTGAAGACGATTTCCGTGACATTACCGGGAGACTTTTTGTCCCAGTAGTCCCCAAATCGCTTGAAATCAACGCGCACACCTTGTTCGCGGGCCGTCACCATAAATGGTCCGGTCCCGGAAGCACTGGACGAGGCAAACGCATCACCATGCTTGACGATAGCGGCTTTAGATTTTCCGTTGGCGTCAAACCCCGTGTAGAACGCACTGTCCATCGGGAAGATATACGTGGCCTGGTGAAGGACCAGCGGGTAGGGCTCTTTGGTGACCAGATCGAGGGTGTATTTATCGACAACGTTTAGCGCATCAAACGGCACAAACAAGCCCTTGAAATCCGGGCTCTTTTTCAAACGATCAAATGTCCAGGATACGTCCAATGCCGTCATTTCGTTGCCGGAGTGGAATTTCACCCCTTTGCGAAGATGGAACCTCATGGTCTTGTCGTCGACCCGTTCCCACTTTTCCGCCAGACGGCCTTCGAACCCAAGATCCTTGGTCCACCGGACAAGCGGGTCAAATATCATATGCGACAGTTGCAGGGTTCCGCCGGAAAGCTGCTCATGAGGATCCAGGGACACCGGATCGGCGTCATAGGCCATTTTTAATGTTTTGGCATAGGCCGGCGTGATCGCCGCCATGCTAAGGCTGATTGCCGCAGCAGCAATAGCCGGTAACAATAGCTTGGTTATTTTCATCGTACTCTCCCTAGGTTGGTTTAACGTCGTTTTTCCTGATCTTAACTCATCGGCCCTAAAGAAAATTTTCAAATTCTTCCTGGGCCTGCCAAACGATATCCATCTGGTTTTTTACCCGCTCCCCAAGTTCATCAATCACGTCGTGAACCAGCAGGTTCATCATAACGTGGATCGAGCCCATGGCGCTGAAAAAGAACCGTGTATTGGCTGAAGCGGGTAAGTGATAGTCCGTCAGCTTCGCGGCCCATTCACAGAACTCGTCGCTGATCACAACAACATCCAGCCCCTGCTGTTTGGCAAAACGGGTCAGGGCTGGGCTGTTTTTGCCATATCGAAAGACATCGATAACGATGAGCGTTTTTTTCTTTGCGGTATCGGTGAGCACCTTAGCATAAATACCATCGCTCCCACTAAGATGATGGACATTTGGGCGCGCATATAAAAGCAGCATTGCCATGCCGCGGGCCAGATAGTCGGTGGTCTGGAACCCGGCGATATACACACTGTCTGAATGCGCCAATAACCTGACAATCTTGTCCCAAACCGGAGACCGGCGTAGGGCGTAAGCCTTGTGAATGCCCTCACCTTCCGCCTCAATCGCACTGTGGTCATCAAACTCATCCTTGCGGGCTTCGTTAATCCGTTCAAACCGGCTGCCGATTTCCGACCCCGGCGGGCCGTAGGAATGGGCTTTCAGTATACGTTTAGCATCGGCCATATCACTGAAGCCGATTTTTCGAACGAAGCGACTGACCGCCATGGGGCTAACGTCAGCCTGACCGGCCAGCGACGAATTGGTTTCCAGCATAAGCCGATCAGGATTGGCGGTCAGAAAATTCGCCAAGCGGCGTTCCGTCTTGGTAAAATTAGGTGATTGCTCACGAATGCGTTCAGCTAAAGTAGCAGTCATGCGATGCTCAACTAAGCGAGCTTCTCCCCCCGGATAAATTCGCGCATATTGTCTTCCGGTATGAATGTAACTGTCAAACAGTTTCTGGTAGATATCTACCAATTTGTATACAATCCGACATTGCCTGCGCGCTTTCCCGACAAGCAACAAAGGCGTCTGAATTACTAAGATCGCTTAGGCCTTTCGCTCTCATAGGCTTTATCGACGGTAGTAGAGCCCTTTCCGTTCCTGAGTTTGTTGTTTGTGAATCAACATTTCTCCATGGCGGCTGTTGTAGAATGCCTTCATGACAAAGGGCGGAAGCAAGGTGGTCAGCGCGATGACAATGATCAGCGCCGCGTAGGTTTCATTATCCAGGACACTGCTTTGACGCCCCAATTCGGCAAATATCAAGCCGACTTCTCCGCGCGGTATCATGGCGATACCAATGATAAAACGTGATGCCCATGATTCGCGGATCACTAACGCCCCTGCGAATTTTCCAAGCACAGCCCCAACAAACAGAGCCAGAGACAGCCCCCAAATATGAAAAGAACTCCAGTCGATCTCACGCAAATTAAGAGACAATCCGACCATGACAAAAAAGATTGGAGTGAACAAATGAACGATCGGGCTCATTTGCTCCTCAATCCGCCGTGCAAACTTAGGGTCGGCATGAAGAGCTACACCCAACGGCAGAAAGAACCGCCGCGATAAAGCGAGCCCGGCGGCAAATCCTCCCAACATTTCCGGGGCACCGACCTCTTTCGCCAGCCAGGCAAAGAACAGCACGAGAGAAACCATCATAGCGGGGATCAGGCCGGGTACTTCGGTGGTCTTGTCCAGACGTTTAATAATCACGGAAATTATTTTTGCCGCAATGGGTGCCAAGATGAAAAAAATCCCGATAAATAACAACACCTTTCCGGTATTGATTAAATTTACACCGCCACCGATCGCGAATTCATACAGCAACGCCAACAACACAACGCCGAATATATCGTCGAGCACGGCGGCACCCAGCACAACCTGGCCCTCGTGTCCCTGCTGAACTTTCAGGTCGCTCAATACCCTCACTGTAATACCGATGCTGGTGGCCGTCAGGGTTCCGCCAATAAATAACGAAACCAACAACGGCAATCCGAATACGTTGAAGCTGAGCAGAAACCCAAATACAAAGGGGAGGATGAACCCACCAACCGCAACGACGATCGATTTCCAACCCGACCGGGTCAGCTTCATCAGATCGGTCTCCAGCCCAACCTCGAACAACAGTAGGATAATACCGATTTCAGCCAGTAATTTAATGGCTTCGAATGGCTCGATCCAGCCCAGCAGGCTTGGCCCGAGTACCACCCCGGCAACAAGTTCGCCAATCACCGACGGCGTTTTTAGACGGGCCGCAAGCTCCGCAAAGACACGGGCCGTCAGAAGAATAACCAGTAGGACCTGTAGAAAGAGATGGGTTTCCATTTGGTCGAACTTTCGATTATGTGTTCAACGCACCCTCTTAAAAAATGTCCGTCGTCCTTAACCATAAGGCTGGTCTTTGGAAGACCTAAAAATACCGACCTCTATGTCATTGGGGGGCCAGGGTCACTGGCGTAACGAACCCTTCCGGTTTAACCGTCAGAACTGCACATTTAACCTGTCGCAAGACCAGTTCTGCTGTGTTGCCAATGATAAATCCAGGTATCCCGACCCTGCTGATTGTCCCCATCACAATCAAGTCAATCTCAAGCGTCTCCGCGAGCTTGGGAAGCAGGAAGTCAGGAGCCCCTCGCTCAAGATGAAGCTGATGGATAAGGTCGTTCAAGTCATATCGAGCGAGGAGCTGCTCAACGGGCTCCCGGTTAAGCAATTCATGCTTGCCTAAAATTCGAGCTCTAATTTCGACTGTGGTTTCCGAGCGGAGCGTATCGCTGTCATTCCCGGTGACGTCCCAGGCATTTACAATATGAAGATCGCCGCTGTTCATCTGTGCCAGAGAGGACGCAAGATCCATGATCTTGATGTTCAGTTCGTTCTCGCTGATACCGTCAGAATCTGGCCCAATGGCGGCCATAATTCGCCCATAACCTTTTTGTCCATCCGGCTTTGTCACCCACACCGGGCAGGGGCATTTGCGCATAAGATGCAGGGAGGTGCTGCCGAAAAACAGATTTTTATACCCGCCGTTACCCTCTGCCGTCGTTACGACGAGGTCGTGCTTGTTGCGAAGAACTTGCCGAATGATCTCCATAAACGGCGTACCGGTCAGCACCACAGTATCCGGCGTAACACCCTCCTCACGGATTGATGCTGACAGGCGGTGGAGATGTTTCTTTTTCTCGGCAATCAGGCCCGGTGACAATTCAGGGTCGCTGATGATCTCTGCGACCGTCAATTGTGCCCCATTTCTCTTTGCCAAGGCTGCGGCCTGGGTCAGCGTGTCATCATCACCAACGGCATCATTAAAAACTGCCAGGATATTCTTGAAACGTTTCATCGTCTGCTCCTCGCTAGCCTGATACTGGACTTGCCAAAAAACGGCATAAAAACATACAATTGGGCGATGTGTTTTCGGTCTTTAGCGAGATTCTAAACCTTCAGAACATCTTTCGCCTTGATGTATCATAAACAAAATTTTTGTGGCCTGAGTGGAGCCACTTACTTTTCCCTGAGGCCATAAATGTCGACAAACGCCCCAACTCATCAGAAAGCACGCAGGCGGGTTCCCCTCAAGGTCGTTGCCGTTCTTGGGTTGGGTGTATTGGTGGCGGCGGCCCTTGGCACCGTGCTCTATCTCGGGTTCTCGGTGGCCTTAAACAACACGGTTGATCTCTTGGGCGAAAAGGTCGAGATCACTTTGGATCGTGTATCGGCGCGGGTTGACCGGCACCTGCAACCCGTCGAGCGTCAGGCCATCGAAATTGTCCGAGCATTTGAAAGCGGAGCCCTGTCTCTCGATAATCCGGCCCAGCTCGAATCCTATTTTGCCGGTGTACTGTCCGCCTCACCGCAAGTCTCAGCCATGGGTATCGCCAAACCCGATAAAACGGTAACGACGATCATCCGGCAGGGCTTCAAAATGACCGAAGGCCCGTGGCCGCACGGCAAGGGGTTCGAAAAGCTGTTCCAGCGAAAGAACGCCGGCGACGGCCCCCAATGGCGGAACCCTGTTTGGTCAGACAAACTGCATCAGTTCATAACGACTCTGCACGCGCCCTTGCATTACAAGGGCCAATTATTGGGCGTGCTCATCCAAACGGTGCCAATTTCAGAATTGTCACAGTATTTGAGCAAACAAACGTATTCTGAAGGGGTAGCCTTCATATCCTATGATACCGATAAACTGATCGCCCACCCGACACTGATCAATTGGAAGCCCTTAATCGGCGAAGACCGGTTCGCCATTCCAACGATCCACACGGTCGGCGACTCGGTGCTGGAGAAATTGTTGTCGACACCTGGGCGGGAACCAAAGATTTTCACCGAACTAAAATTCAGTCAGGGAAAAGTAGTCACTGTTGGCGAGCGCGAATTTGTTCTGTTTAGCCGACCGATAACCCGCTACGGCCCCAAACAATGGACCATGGGGCTTTATCTGGACACCCGCACGGCTGGAGACGTCATCAAACGGCTGAAGCAGGCTTTGGCTATTGGCGCCGGGTTTCTGGTACTATTTGTCGGCATGGCGGTATTGGCCGGGTCCAGGCTCACCCGCTCCATCCAATCGATCACCAGGGCGATGCAGCAGGTCCGCGACGGGGGAATTGAAGCCATAGGAAATTTACAGGGAAGCCGGATATCGGAGCTAGACGATGCGGCCCAATCTTTTAACGAAATGGTCCACGGCTTGCACGAGCGTGATTTAATTCGCAAGACCCTCGGCCGGTATGTACCGGAAAAGATCGCTGAATCGCTGTTAAAGGAAAACGGCATATTAGAAACCGAAGAAACCGTTGCTACGGTCCTGTTCGCCGATATTGAAGGGTTCACCAACTTGACGGAGGCCTTAGGCCCGGAAGGAATCGTCGAATTGCTGAATGCTTACTTTAGTGACATGGTCGATATTATTGAACGCCATGGCGGCGTGGTAACCCAGTTTCAGGGTGACGCCATTCTGGCGACCTTCAATGTTCCCATCAAAAATGAACATCACGCCGAGAATGGGCTAAAAGCCGCCTTGGAGATGCAGGAGTGTTCCCTCTCACGCCAGTTTGCCGGACACACACTACGGGCTCGAATTGGCGTCAATACAGGGCAACTGGTGGCTGGCGCCGTCGGTGCGAAAGGTCGGCTTAATTACACGGTTCACGGTGACGCGGTAAATCTAGCGGCACGCCTTGAAAGTCTGAACAAAGATTATGGCACATACCTTCTCACCACTCAGTCAACAATTGACCAAGCCGATGAACTGGCCTTCACATACGTTGGCGAGACCACCGTACGCGGCCAGACAACACCGGTAAATCTATACACCCTGGGCGCGGGCCCATCCCAATAACGGGTACGGCTCCGTATGTCGTCATTTAATGTGAGCCGGAAGATATCTCCTGCGTCAGGGTTTCGATGCACCGACATTTGAAAATGAGTTTCTGATTATCCAGCCTTGTCTTCACGCAGAACTGCCAACGCCAGTGGTCCCAGGGCGACAATGGCACCGGAAAATGCAAACGCCCATCCCCATGAGGCCACCGTATCGCCGCCAATGCCAGTCGGACTGGTCAAATCCAGTATCACTCCGAAAAGCAGCGGTCCGGCGAAGGAGCCGATAAAACCGATGCAGGAATGCACCGCCATCGTTGCGCCCCTATAGCCTTGCGGGGCGACGGAGACTACGCCGGCGGTCACGGAAGAAGATT